>OGJO01000287.1_pt1 | contig 35416 bp, 40 predicted proteins | sample 1572121 | NCBI WGS metagenome assembly OGJO01 (sample SAMEA2582081, study PRJEB24529) | metagenome | biome: Human gut stool | place: China | collected 2011
ATGACAGTGACTTGTCACAGTTTTTAAATTTAGTTGTCAAACCCACACCAGATTATGTACCTATCTATGGGACAATAGGTAAGCAGAACACTTATGATCTTTATTACGAAAATATCGTTACGAATCAGAAGGCAGAAAAGCTACTAGAAGATGGTTATCTTGTATTAACTTGGCAAGCTGCTGAAGGGGAGGAACTGAATCTACCGATAGTTGTCTATAAAGATTCTATCTTGACACTAAATGGTAAAGAACTAAACAAGGATGACTATGACTTGTCAACGATTGGTACACCGACCGTTTCCTCACAAGAAGGACAAAATAAACTTGTATTAAGTTATAAGGAGCCAGGATGGCTATTTGTAGCGTTATTGATTCCAATAATAGTCTTAGGAGTAATAGGTTTACAGTGGCTTTACACGAAAATAAGTATCAAAAAGGTTGCCTAGTGGTAACCTTTTTGCATTATTCTTTAATCATGATATAATTAAGCTTGCGTGCTTTTACGCTTCAAAATCGACCTTCAAATCGATATTTGAATAACTAGACCCTTCAAGTCTATGTTAATTTTTATTTGATGGGAGGAGTTATCTATGACTGATAATTCAAAAACACGTGTTGTTGTCGGTATGAGTGGTGGCGTTGATTCATCAGTAACAGCCTTACTTTTAAAAGAGCAAGGTTATGATGTAATCGGTGTTTTCATGAAAAACTGGGATGACACAGATGAATTTGGTGTGTGTACAGCAACCGAAGATTATAAAGATGTAGCAGCAGTAGCTGATCAGATTGGTATCCCCTATTACTCTGTCAACTTTGAAAAAGAGTACTGGGATCGTGTATTTGAGTATTTCTTAGCAGAGTACCGTGCAGGCCGTACCCCTAATCCAGACGTTATGTGTAATAAGGAAATCAAGTTTAAGGCTTTCTTAGATTATGCGATGACATTGGGAGCGGATTATGTGGCTACAGGACATTACGCTCAAGTTGTTCGCGATGAAGACGGCATTGTCCATATGTTGCGTGGTGCAGATAACAATAAAGATCAAACCTACTTCCTTAGTCAACTTTCGCAAGAGCAGTTGCAGAAAACGATGTTTCCTTTAGGACATCTACAAAAACCAGAAGTTCGTGAGATTGCTGAACGTGCAGGTCTTGCAACAGCCAAGAAAAAAGATTCAACAGGAATATGTTTTATTGGTGAGAAAAACTTTAAAGAGTTTCTTAGTCAATACTTACCAGCTCAAAAAGGTCGTATGATGACTATCGATGGTCGTGATATGGGTGAACACAATGGACTCATGTATTATACCATTGGTCAACGTGGTGGTATGGGTATTGGTGGCCAAAAAGGTGGAGATAATGCTCCTTGGTTTGTAGTAGGAAAAGATCTTTCTAAAAATATTCTTTACGTAGGTCAAGGTTTCCACCATGAGTCGTTGATGTCAACTTCTCTTGACGCTTCAATGATTCACTTTACTCGAGATATGCCAGAAGAATTTGAAATGGAATGTACAGCAAAATTCCGTTATCGTCAACCTGATAGTAAAGTTACTGTAAAGGTTAAAGGTGATAAAGCAGAGGTTATTTTTGCTGAACCTCAGCGTGCTATTACACCTGGTCAAGCCGTTGTTTTCTATGATGGTCAGGAATGTTTAGGCGGCGGTATTATTGACCAGGCGTATAAAGACGGAAAAGTTTGTCAGTATATCTAACTGGAGTTGAGTAAAAACGATGAGTTCACAATTTTTTTATGCATTTATGGCATTTTTCGCTATAATGAACCCAATTTCAAATCTTCCTGCTTACATGGCTTTAGTAGCAGATGATAGTCAAAAAATTTCACGAAAAATTGCTTTTAGGAGTCTTTTGATTGCCTTTGTTATTATAACTGTTTTTATCTTTTCAGGAGATTTCATTTTTAAAGTATTTGGAATTACAATTGTTTCTTTCAGAATTGCTGGCGGAATATTAGTGGCTGTTATCGGTTACCATATGATTAATGGTAATCATTCACCTAGCTATAAAGGAATGGAGCAGCAAGCAGTAAATTCAGATCCAATGTCTATTGCTATTTCTCCTCTTGCAATGCCACTTTTTGCGGGACCAGGTACAATTACAACTGCTTTAAGTCTGGCTAATGGAGGTTTGCAGAATCAACTGATAACCGTAGTTGCTTTTGCTCTACTATGTGTCATCACTTATCTCCTGTTAAGAAGTGCAAAACAAATTGCAGGCTTCTTGGGAGAAAATTTGATGAAAATTATAACGAAAATGATGGGACTTTTACTATTCTCCATAGGTATACAGATGATTATCGTCAGTGTGCAGACCTTGCTCAAACAGTGATTTGCATTGACAAAATGATTTGATTTGATAAAATAATTTTAACAATAGTCATGATGGTCAAAGCTCATGAGAATTGTGCGTTTTTGCGTACAGTTTTCTGGAGTTTTGGCTATTTTTGTAGGAAAAAACAAAGAAAGGATGGGCAGCTGATTGTAAATCACTGCATAAATCTAAAAAATGTCTTACGAGTTTGATGAAAATTTTGATGTAATTGTTGTTGGTGCTGGTCACGCTGGTGTGGAAGCTAGCTTAGCTGCAGCCCGCATGGGATGTAAGGTTTTATTAGCGACTATTAACCTAGAGATGTTGGCTTTTATGCCATGTAATCCTTCTATTGGGGGATCTGCCAAGGGGATTGTTGTCCGTGAGATTGATGCCCTTGGTGGAGAGATGGGTAAAAATATTGATAAAACTTATATTCAGATGAAAATGTTGAATACCGGTAAGGGACCTGCTGTCAGAGCTTTACGTGCACAAGCCGATAAAGCCTTGTATGCTATGACAATGAAGCATACAGTTGAGCGTCAGGAAAACCTGACTCTCCGTCAGTCCATGGTTGATGAAATTCTTGTTGAAGATGGTAAGGTAGTTGGTGTAAGAACAGCCACAAATCAAAAATATGGAGCTAAAGCGGTTGTTGTCACAACAGGAACAGCTTTGCGTGGTGAAATTATCCTAGGTGAGCTCAAATATTCTTCAGGTCCTAATAACAGTCTTGCATCTGTTACATTGGCAGATAACTTGAGGGATCTTGGCCTTGAAATAGGAAGATTTAAAACAGGTACCCCTCCTCGTGTCAAGGCATCATCAATTAATTATGAAGAAACTGAAATTCAACCAGGTGACGAAAAGCCGAATCATTTTTCATTCTTGTCGAAGGATGAAGATTATCTTCAGGATCAAATTCCTTGTTGGCTAACTTATACGAATCAAGAGAGCCACGATATTATCAATAACAATTTACACCGTGCCCCAATGTTTTCAGGTATTGTCAAGGGTGTAGGACCTCGTTATTGTCCATCAATCGAAGATAAAATTGTCCGATTTGCCGATAAGAATCGCCATCAACTTTTCCTTGAACCTGAAGGAAGAGAGACTGAGGAAGTCTATGTGCAAGGCCTGTCAACTAGTCTGCCAGAAGATGTTCAAAAAGAGTTGATTCACTCAATTAAAGGTCTCGAAAAGGCAGAGATGATGCGAACTGGTTATGCGATTGAATATGATATCGTGCTCCCTCATCAACTACGTGCAACACTTGAAACGAAGTTGATTTCAGGTCTCTTTACAGCAGGACAGACCAACGGAACTTCTGGATACGAGGAGGCAGCAGCTCAAGGTCTAGTTGCTGGTATCAATGCGGCTCTTAAAGTTCAAGGTAAACCTGAACTTATTCTCAAACGTAGTGATGCCTATATTGGTGTAATGATTGACGATCTTGTCACAAAAGGAACCTTGGAGCCATATCGTTTATTGACATCACGCGCAGAGTATCGTCTCATATTACGTCATGATAATGCTGACATGCGCTTGACACCTATTGGTCGAGAAGTTGGTTTGGTTGACGATGAACGTTGGAGTATCTTTGAAATTAAGAAAAATCAGTTTGACAGCGAGTTGACACGTTTGTCAAAAGAAAAGTTAAAACCTATTAAAGAAACGAATGAAAAAATTCAAGCTCTAGGCTTTAAGCCATTGACAGATGCCATGACAGCTAAAGAGTTTATGCGTAGACCAGAGATTGATTACGCCACAGCTACTCAGTTTGTGGGCCCAGCTGCAGAAGATTTGGACGCTAAGATTATAGAGTTGCTTGAGACCGAAATCAAGTATGAAGGTTATATTAATAAAGCTTTGGATCAAGTAGCTAAGATGAAACGTATGGAAGAAAAGAGGATTCCAAAAAATATTGATTGGGATGCTATTGATTCCATTGCTACCGAAGCTCGTCAAAAATTTAAGAAAATCAATCCTGAGACCATTGGTCAAGCGAGTCGTATTTCAGGGGTCAACCCAGCAGATATCTCAATTCTGATGGTTTATCTTGAAGGTAATAATAAGGCCCGCAGGAAAGTAGACTAACGGTGCTAACACGTTTAAAAGCCTTTTAATTAAGGCTTTTTTATGTTATAATTGTTAGATTAAGAGGTTTTATATGAAAAGATTTCACTTTGCAACGATTCATCTTGTAATGATTGGGCTAATTCTTTTTGGAATTGCTACTATTTTTGTTCGCGTACTAAAATCGGAGTCTGCACTCATTTTTGCGCTTTTTATTATTATGGTAGTAGTTGTTGCCTTATTGCATTACCAAAAGACAACATATGAGTCCTTAGAAATAGAGCAATTAGATGAACTGAATCAGGATGTTGAAGATTCTTTGAAGACCCTTCTCGGAAAGATGCCTGTTGGGGTTATTACTTTTGATGAGAACGATCATATTGAATGGTTCAACCCCTATGCGAAGCTAGTACTTTCGGATGAAAATGGAAATTTCAATAAACAGTTGATTGCGGATTTTATTTCCCAGAAACGAAAAGGTTCCCCTTCGAATGTGATAACCGTTGGTGACAATAAATATGCCGCTTTTGTGGATTTTGACAATAAGTTGACATATTTTATTGACAATGTTTATGATCAAGATGAAAATGCTGATCCAAATATGACTCGTCCTGTTATCGGGATTATTTCAGTTGATAACTATGACGATGTGACGGGAAGTTTACCCGATGCCGATGTTTCAAAAATCAATACATTTGTGGCAGGGTTTATTTCTGAGTTTGCTAAGGCCAAGCATATTCATTATCGACGTATTGAAGGCGATCGTTTTTATTTCTTCACCAACTACAGTGTTTTGACAGAATTCATGGATCAAAAGTTTTCAGTCTTGGATGACTTCCGTCAGCAGGCTCAGGAGCGTGGATTACCACTGACTTTGAGCATGGGAATTTCATTTGGTACGCTTAAGCATGATCAAATCGGTCAGGTTGCCTTGCAGAATCTGAATATCGCACTAGTTCGCGGTGGAGATCAAGCTGTTGTCAAGGAAAACGATGATCACAAGGAACTTCTTTATTTTGGAGGAGGTTCTGTTTCAACAGTAAAACGTTCTCGTACAAGAACAAGGGCCATGATGACTGCAATCTCTGATAAGTTGAAAACAGTCGAAAAAGTGTTTGTTGTCGGACATAAGAATCTCGATATGGATGCTCTAGGGGCAACTGTCGGTATGGCTCATTTTGCCAGTCAAATTGTTCGAAAAAGCTATGCTGTTTACGATGATACGGCTATGAATGCAGATATTGAGCGTGCAGTCGAACGTTTAAAAGAAGATGGTCAGTCACCTCTTATTACACTTTCAGAGGCTGAGGAGCTAGTCAATCAACATTCGTTACTAATTATGGTTGACCATTCTAAAATCAATTTAACCTTATCTAAGGATTTTTATGATCGATTTAATGAAGTTATTGTTGTAGACCATCACCGTCGAGATGATGATTTTCCTGAAAATGCTGTTTTGACCTTTATTGAAAGTGGGGCGAGCTCAGCTTGTGAATTGGTTACGGAGTTGTTGCAATTCCAAGGTGCCCCAGAACGTTTGAGTAAAATCCAAGCCTCTATCCTTATGGCAGGTATCATGTTGGATACTAAAAATTTCTCAACTCGTGTGACTAGTCGAACCTTTGATGTCGCCTCTTATCTGCGTAGTTTAGGAAGTGATAGTGGAGAAATCCAAACGATCTCTGCTACTGATTTTGAAGAGTATCGACGTATCAATGAGCTAATTCTAGCAGGTGAACGTATTACAGATGATATCATTGTTGCCTCAGGTGATAATCCTAAATGTTATAATAATGTTGTGATTTCTAAGGCAGCAGATACGATGCTTGCCATGGCAGGTATCGAAGCAACTTTTGTTGTCGCTAGGACCAGTGATTCTACTGTGAATATATCTGCTCGAAGCCATAAAACGATTAATGTACAACGTATTATGGAGAAAATGGGTGGTGGAGGCCATTTCAACTTAGCGGCCTGCCAATTGCGAGACTGTAGTGTTGCTCAAGCAAAAAATAAATTGATTGAAACTATTATGGGAGAATTGGCTCCCAAGGAGGACTAAAATGAAAGTTATTTTCTTACAAGACGTTAAAGGTAAAGGTAAAAAAGGCGAAATTAAAGAAGTACCATCAGGTTACGCTCAAAACTTCTTGATTAAAAAGAATCTTGCCAAGGAAGCGACAAACCAAGCTATCGGTGAGTTGAAAGGTAAGCAAAAATCTGAAGAAAAACATGCAGCAGAGTTGTTGGCTGAAGCGAAGCAAGTTAAAGAGCAACTTGAAAAAGAAGAAAATCGTCTTCAATTTACTGAGAAGGTCGGACCAGACGGACGTACTTTTGGTTCAATTACAGCCAAAAAGATTGCAGAAGGACTTCAAAAACAATTTGGTATTAAAGTTGATAAACGCCATATTGAACTTGAACATCCTATTCGTGCGATTGGTCTAATTGAGGTTCCTGTAAAGCTTCATAAAGAAGTGAGTGCACAAATTAAACTTAACATCAAAAATAGTGCTGAGTAATTCGTTGACACTATAAGTAAATCTTGTAAAGGAGGGAATAATTGTGGCAGAAGCTCAAGAATTACGAGTGCAACCTCATGATTTAGTAGCGGAACAGTCTGTTCTAGGGGCTATTTTCATTAACCCGGAAAAGTTGATTACAGTTCGAGAATTTATCGAAGCAGACGACTTTTACAAGTATTCCCATCGTGTCATTTTTAAAGCAATGGTAACGCTGTCGGATCGAAATGATGCCATTGATGCCACGACAGTACGCACCATTCTAGATGACCAAGATGACCTCCAAAACATAGGGGGTATTTCTTATCTTGTAGATTTGGTCAATAGTGTCCCAACATCCGCAAATGCTGAGTATTATGCTAAGATTGTGGCTGAGAAAGCCATGCTTCGCCGTATTATAAATAGATTGACAGAGACTGTCAACCAAGCATATGAGGGTGCAACTGAATCGGATGAAATTATTGCGAATGCTGAGAAAGCCCTAGTTGATGTTTCAGAGCATAGCAATCGTAGTGGTTTCCGCAAAATATCTGAAGTTCTTGATGTCAATTTTAATACTTTGGAGATGCGTTCACAGCAAACATCAGATGTTACTGGGTTACCAACAGGTTTCCGTGACCTTGACAAGATTACAACAGGTTTACACCCTGATCAATTAATTATTTTAGCAGCTCGTCCCGCAGTTGGTAAAACGGCCTTTGTGTTGAACATTGCTCAGAATGTTGGCACCAAGCAAAATAAAGCTGTTGCAGTCTTTTCACTAGAGATGGGGGCAGAAAGCTTGGTTGATCGTATGTTGGCAGCTGAAGGGATGATTGATTCCCATGCTTTACGTACAGGTCAATTGACAGAGCAAGATTGGAATAATGTGATGATTGCTCAAGGGGCATTGGCTGAGGCACCTATTTATATAGATGATACCCCTGGTATAAAGATTACTGAGATTCGTGCACGGTCCCGTAAATTGTCACAAGAAGTAGAGGGTGGTCTCGGTCTTATTGTGATCGACTATTTGCAGTTGATTACAGGGACGCGACCAGAAAATCGCCAACAAGAGGTTTCAGATATTTCAAGACAGTTAAAAATTCTGGCCAAGGAGCTTAAAGTTCCTGTAATTGCCTTGAGTCAGTTATCTCGTGGGGTTGAACAACGTCAGGATAAACGTCCAGTCTTGTCTGATATTCGTGAGTCAGGATCTATCGAGCAGGATGCCGATATTGTAGCCTTCTTATATCGTGATGATTACTACCGAAAAGAAGGTGAAGAACCAGAGAATGCGATTGAAGATAATACAATCGAAGTTATCCTAGAAAAAAACCGTGCTGGTGCGCGTGGAACAGTCAAGTTACTATTCCAAAAAGAATACAATAAATTTTCATCGATTGCTCAGTTTGAGGAATCATAATTTTCAGATTTAAGGAGATATATATACATATGAGTGATGCATTTGCAGATGTTGCGAAGATGAAAAACATCAAGGAAGCTATTAAGTCACATGAAGGTCAGCTAGTAGAATTAACCCTAGAGAATGGACGTAAACGTGAAAAGAATAAAATTGGTCGATTGACAGAAGTTTATCCATCATTGTTTATTGTTGAATATCAAGACTTCAGTTCTCAAGCAGGAGCTATTAATAATAGTTATGTTGAATCTTACACTTATTCAGATATTTTGACTGAGAAGACTCTCATTCGTTATTTGAGTCCTGAGGAACAAGCTGAAATCGAAAATAAATAAGAAAAAGCCTTTACTTGGGCTTTTTTTCGTGGTAAAATGTTAAAGTATGTGAAATAATAGCAGGATAAAATGAAGCTCGTCAACAGGAAGTCGGCTAGAAAAGTAACCTTTGCTGTTTGGGCGAAGTCTTTCTGAACGAATCAGGTTTATCTAAAACGTTATTTCCTAAAAATATTTTTTATAGGAGGACATTATTAATGTCACGTTATACAGGTCCATCATGGAAACAATCACGTCGCCTTGGTTTCTCACTTACAGGCACAGGTAAAGAATTGGCACGTCGTAACTACGTACCAGGTCAACACGGTCCAAACAACCGTTCAAAACTTTCAGAGTACGGTTTGCAATTGGCTGAGAAACAAAAACTTCGTTTCTCATACGGTTTGGGTGAAAAACAATTCCGTAACTTGTTCGTACAAGCTACTAAAGTTAAAGGTGGAACACTTGGTTTCAACTTTATGGTTCTTTTGGAACGTCGTCTTGACAACGTTGTTTACCGTCTCGGTCTTGCAACTACTCGTCGTCAAGCACGTCAATTCGTAAACCACGGTCACATCCTTGTTGACGGTAAACGTGTTGATATCCCATCATACCGCGTTGAAGTTGGTCAAGTAATCTCAGTTCGTGAAAAATCAGCTAAAGTTCCTGCTATCCTTGAAGCAGTAGAAGCTACTATCGGACGTCCAGCATTTGTATCATTCGATGCTGAAAAACTTGAAGGTTCATTGACACGTCTTCCAGAACGTGATGAAATCAACCCAGAAATCAACGAAGCACTTGTCGTTGAATTCTACAACAAAATGCTTTAATTTTAAGATTATTGTATCGAAAAGCCCGTTGTTATGGGCTTTTTCTTTGTTTTAAAATACTGTTTCAGCAATTTGCTTACCTTTTTGCTTACTTTTATATAGATTTTAGAGCCATTTCATAGAATGAGACGGCTTTTTTTGCGTTCTCTTTGGATAAGTGACTGTATGTGTCCATAGTCATTGAAAGAGTAGAATGTCCTAGGCGGTGTTGCAACTCCTTATAAGGAATACCCGAATTAAGGAGCAAACTAGCATGAGTATGTCGGAAACCGTGGAAACCTATGTTATTCACTCCAGCGCGTTTAAAGTGTGTTCTTAATCGAGTTTGTAAGGTACGGTTATTAGGGTATTCGTGTATAAAGTCCGAGAATACCACTGTTTCAGTCCTGCCTAGTTTCCAAGCCTCTTGGGTTTGCTTACGTTGGTATTTTTTCAGCATGGTTATGGTTTGCTGATCTATGTCTATATCTCGGTAACTAGCTTTTGACTTAGGACTGTTTACCTCTTGTTTATAGTTTAAAGTCTTGGTTATATGGACAACAGAATTATCAAGGTCAATATCAGACCATGAGAGAGCCAAAGCCTCGTTAATACGGCAACCAGTGGCAAGTAAGAACTTATATAGCACGGTTTCATAGTAATAACGGTATCTATTACTGTCTAGGCTATCTAAGTAATCAATGAATTGTCTTAGTTCCTCGTTGTTAAAGTGCTTAACCTTTTGTCGCTTTGCTTTTTGGATATTTCTAGGGAGAATAACCTCACGCGCAGGGTTAAACGGTATAGCTTGCATGACTACGCCATACTGTAAAATACGCTTGTTAAGCGCGTGTATCTTGTCATAATAGAGATAAGCCCCCGTTTCTCCTTTGTTGGTCTTATTAGCAACCTTATTGATAATCGACTGTATTAGTGGAGTTGTTAGCTTATCTAGTTTAAAACTGCCAAACAAAGGCAAGATATGGTTATTTAAAATCTTGTAAACATTATCTTGGGTGTTAGGCTTTACAGTATCCTTATAGCTATCCCACCACAAAAAAGCTAGTTCTTTATATGTTGTAATAGTGCTAGCCTTAAAGCGTGTTGATCCATTAGCTTTAAAATCAAATTGTGCTTGTTGGGCTTTGGTCTTGAGTTCTTTCTTTGTCCTAGCGGTTACTTTAGTTGTAACTTTCTTACCAGTGATTACATCAACACCAAGATAAACATTAGCACGATAGACGGTTGACCCGTCTTTTTTCTTTATCTCGTTAATTTCCATGATAAACCTTTCTAAACATCAGCAGGCAAGCCATATTATATCGGGTTTAGATTGGTTTATATCGATTATCTATAAAGTGTGGTCGGTATCAATGCCTAGTGATTTTTTAAAATTCTCGTATGCTTTCCAAGAATAAAAGCCCTCACCGAGTTTTGAATACCCCATATATTTTAAGTTTATCTTATCTTCCATTACTGGGTTTACCAAACGGGAGAATTCGTCACTTTCATAATTATTGATATTAAGGTTTGAAATAAGGCTTAGAACTGCTTTTATCTCATTATCGGTGATAACGAAATCAAAACTTTTAAGAAAATCAGTGAATTTTTCCTCTACGTGTTTATAGAAAAGTTTTCTAAGTTCTTCATCACGTTCACTACTTAAAGAAGTATAGCCCCCTTTTCCGTCACCTATAAATATTTCATCACTATAATAAGGCTCGTATCTATTAACGTAACCTAACAAATACCCTAGGCTAACATTGAAGAACTTTGCTAATTGAATAGCTTTTTCTCTCTTTATTTGGCGTTCCCCTTGTTCCCAGTAGATATATGTTCTCTTTGTGACACCAACTATATCAGCTAGTTCTTGCTGGGTTTTCTTTTTACTTTGTCTCAATTCTTTTAATCTATTCATATTTTTACTATACCTTTCTAAAACAGTATAACACTATTTTTTATTTAAGTGAACAAAAAATGCAATATATCAATGTTTTTTTACTTGACTTTGCACTTTATATGCACTAAAATACAATTAGCAATATAAATGTTGCACAATAAATTCAACAAGGAGTAAGCAATGAAAAATAATTTACGAGTTTTACTTGCAAAGAAACGCCAAAAGGTGTCAGATTTAGCAAAAGGAACTGGGCTTTCTAAAAGTGCTCTAACTGCACTTTATTACGAGCGTACCAAGCACCCCGATATTGGCACTTTGCGAAAAGTTGCTGACTATCTAAATGTTAGTATTGATGAACTCTTAGCCGTTGAGGAATAAGAGCAACAAAAAAAGGCTTAGCAGTCGCCAAACTCACAAGCCTTTAACTATCCACAACTAAAACGCAACACACTGGCAGGCAAGCCATATTATGTCGGGTTTTAGCAATCGAAATTAGATACCTCAATTATACCATGAATTGCTGGTATCGCATACCCCTACTTAGAGCGCTACCTCTTAAAAATAGCAACTAAAGAATACGATTGAGGTAAATACAATGGCTAAAAAAACAAAGAATAACACACTTACAGTAAAACAAACTAACAACCTAGGCACTGACCTAACTAATATCATGTCTGGTTTGCAAGCACTACGCCACCATGCTAACACTCTTATGATCGCAAAGCACGCAGGGGCAGACAATGGACTACTACGCCATGAAACAGATAGGTTTCTTGAAACAGTCTTTGATATGGCAGAAATTTATTCTAACGACCTAGACAGAATTGCATTTTACCTACTCGAATGTGATAACCCAGAGGAATTAAGAGCATACGAGGCAGAGGAAAAAGGAGAGTAAATCATGGCTACTGAATTGAATTTATCAGCTAGCCAGTTTATTGTCCTAGCTATCATTTTAACGCTTGCCTTAACTGTTCTATGGCTTAAAAAGAGCTATTTTCAGCTTGATATAGAGCCTAAAACTGATAGCGTGACAGATAACACCACGCGCAACGTAGGCACACGCTACGGGGCTTATATTCAATCACAAGGCAATTATAACAACTAGAAAGAGGAATATCATGACAGAAAAATTTAACTTATCATCCGAAAGAGCTAAAAACTTTGGCTTAGATCTTGAAGAGGCTTATAACACTATGTTAGCTTTTTCCCTTGAAAATAAATTAGATTGTTACCCACCACAAGACCGCAAGAAGTTAGAAAGTGTGCTTGAGTTTTTAATGGACGCCACTGATATGTGGATGAATGGGCAAATTATTGTAAGTAGTCAAGAAAGAGGTCTAAATGAAAAGGAATAGACTACAAGAGGCAGAAATGGCAGTCTTAGCAATTCTAAAGAAAGGATGTGCTAACGCTACGACTGGTGGAGAGATAGCCACTATCACGGGTTACACACCTCGTCTAATATATAGTGCTATCAGTAACCTAGTTATTCGCTATGGTGTTCCTATCATTGGTGTTAGGGTTGGTATTCGTAGCGGTTACTATATCGCAGAAACCAAAGAGGAACTGTTAGAGGGGCTTAATTCTCTTAAAAACCAAGTCAAGAACGAGCAGAAAAGGCTCGACGTTCTAATGTCTATCGAAGACGTGACTGCATACGAGAAAATACTGGAAAGGAGCTAATATGCAAGTTCTAAGCGAAGAATACCAAAAAGAGCTTGCCCAAGGGGTTATATCGGTATTAGATAAAGCCCTAGAGGGTTATTCTAAACTAGATAAACACCAGTTAGGGCTAATCACTGCCCAGCAAGCAATGGACGAGCTAGGGCTTAAATACAACACCCTAAGACGTTGGGAAGAGGCAGGGCTTAAACGCTATCAGCCACCAGTGGAAGACACGCGAAAGGTATATTATCGTGTCAGTGATATTCTAGCTTTTCTAGGCGTGTATAACTAAAAAGGGGGTGATTTAATGCCTATTTATGAAAGTGTAGGCTTTGGGAATGATTTGCATTTATTCGATAAAAAAGCCCCCTTTGACTATATCGCTGAATTTAGACCTAGTAGAGTGCCACAAGGTACAAATATAGACGATTTTAAGCGCAGTTCAGCCCCTTACTGTATTACTGGCATGGTGAAACAAGATGAGAACGGCAACTACAAACGCAATAACGCTAGTTTGGTTTATCGTGACTTGATTTTCTTGGACTATGACGAGCTAGAGGCTAACATAGACTTTCCTAGCGTTGTCGAGAACGCCTTACATGGCTATTCTTATATCATTTACCCAACAATTAAGCACACACAAGAAAAGCCACGTTATAGGCTTGTAGTAAAGCCAAGCGACGTAATGAACGAGCAGACCTATAGGCAGACTGTCCAAGAGATAGCAAGTAAAATCGGGCTACCTTTCGACAGTACAAGCCTAACATGGTCGCAGTTACAAGGTTTACCAGTAACCACTGGAGACCCTGCTGACTATGAAAAGATAGTAAATAGAGGACGTGACTATCCCGTAGCCAATACAGTTACGGCTAGTCAGAAACCACGCTATCACACACCACGCCAAAGCGGTAATAAAACAATTACCATGCGCGTGCTTGATACCCTATTACATGGCTTTGGTGACGAGGGTGGGCGTAATGTCGCGGTAACTAGGTTTGTAGGGTTATTACTATCAAAGTGGGTTGATGCTGACGTAGCCACTGCCTATGAGCTAACAACCATAGCGAATAGCGTTACAGATAACCCTTTACCAGTCGAGGAACTAGCAAGGACTTTTGAAAGTATTGTTAGATCAGAAATAAGAAAGAGAGGTGTCAATGGAAATTAATATTGACGAATTGCAAGAGCAACTTAACGAAACCAAGGTTATTGAGCCACCTAAGACTATGAAAGAGGTACTAGACCGTATCTATCAAGCTGGTGAGCTATGGCGCAAGGAACACGCAGAGACCGTTGGTAGAGGAAATGATGGTTTGGGTGTCAAAATTCCACTGCCACCTATTCATACGGTTGCTAAAGAGTTGAGCAAAATTGCAACGTTTACTTTTATTTCCAAGTCTAACACCGCTGATAATAGCTTACTCTATCTGTATAATCTCGACGAGGGTATCTATACCGCTAGCACAGACGAGTTCAATGTTTTGTGTAAGACGTTTGATAATAGAATAAAGCCAAACGACTGGAAGCAAATCAAAATGATGGTACGTACCATGACGAAGATAAGAAAACCACTAGAAAGTGCTAACTTAGTACCAGTACAGAATGGTATCTTAGACTTGAAAAACAAACAACTACGACCATTTGACCCTAAGTATATTATTACCAGCAAGATAGCCACTGCTTACAATCCGCCTAAGTTTATCCCCAAGGATAGAGAGGGGAACACGTTTGATGATTGGTTAAGTTCTATCGCTTGTGGTGATAGTGAGCTAATAACCCTTTTTTGGCAGATAATCCTAGAGGCTATCAACCCAAACTATACCCGTAATAAGTTCGCTATTTTATATGGTGACGGTAACAACGGTAAAGGAACATTTCAGCGCCTGCTTATCAATCTAATTGGTGAAAGCAACGTGTCAGCTTTAAAGCCTGCACAGTTTAGCGACAAGTTTAATTTAGAAACGCTTGTAGGTAAGGTGTGTAATATCGGGGATGAAGCACCTAATGAACGCCTACAAAACCCGTCTGACCTAATGAGTATCACCAGCGGTGACACTGTACTGGTTAACCCAAAAGGGAGACCAGCCTTTGAAGCAACTTTCAAGCTCTTTAACATCTTTTCGGGGAACTATATCCCTCATAGTGGAAATAAAACAAAGGGCTGGTATCGTCGTATTATGATTGTACCGTTTAATGCAGACTTTAACGGTCAAACCGAAAAGCCTTGGATTAAGAACGAGTTCTTAGCTGATAAAGACGTCCTAGAATACGTTCTGTATAAAGCCGTTAACCAAGATCCTTTCACCCAATTTATTGAGCCTAAAGTAGTCAAAGACTTGTTAGAGGATTATCAAGAAGATAATGACTATGTACTTTCGTTTGTTAAGAATGCGTACATTATCAAAGGTTGGCATGAATTGGAATGTGTGCCTATCTTTATAATTAATAGACGGTTAATAGAGTATGCCGAAAATATGGGGGTTAAATACCCTAGCGCGTATGGTGCAGGCGCAAAAATCATTACTATTCTAAAGGAGTTAACGCCTTATAACTACGAGGTGAAGCCTTACAGAACGAGAACGAAAGATTTTGACACATTAGACCCGTGGAAAGTTTATCGTGAAGACCTTAAAGACCCACATCGTTCGATAGTCAAAACAAAATAATGTAACGTTGTTACTTTCTTTATTATAAAAAGTAACGTAAAAAGTAACGGTCAAAACCCTTGATATAAAAGGGTTTGTGGGTATTCTGTAACGTTGTTACTTTCTATATCTATTCTTTAAATAAAGAATATGAACATATACATATATATAAGAGTATAAGGAAAACAATGTAACAAAGTTACAAACACACCTTAAACCCTTGTCGTCACTGGTTTTAAAGGCGTTACAAACAACGGAGCAAAGAGTAACAACAAAGTCACAAGGTAACAATTTTAAAGAAAAGGACACCAAACAATGAAAATTAAACTATTTACTAGGGAACTCGTATCAGACGGAATACATGAAAAATTTGGTTTTGAAAAGGGTAGAATTGAAAACGACGTAGAGTTTGAAACTCGTATCAATGACTTTATGATTGATAAAAACGTTGTAAGTGTGCAAAGCCTAAAGGATAGTGTCTTTGTAACTTATACTGATTAAGGAAAGGATAGGTAATGCTATGACACTATTAAAACATTCAGACCACGCTAGGTCTTTCACTTTTAAACATGAATTCGAAACTATGGATCACGCGCAAACAACCTCTTGCGCTATCCTTGGTTACATGGTCGGAACTTATGAGCAACCGACTGTAAAGACCACAATCAGCAAGAACGAGGCTAACAACGCCTATACACTGGTTGCTAAGTATGTATCAGATAGCAATCTATTTGAGCCATTCAACCGTGTTTGTGATAGCTTTGAGGGTTGCAGTGAAGCATAGGTAATTAAGCGCTTGGGTTATCTGAGCGCTTTTAGATTGTTGGGAAATGTTGGTATAAACACTACTATATTGTTGGAAAATGTCGGAATGGAAACCATAAATGTTAGAAAATAGTAGAATGAAACGTTAATAGTAGAATGTTGTTAGTAAGACAATATCCGATAATGGATTGAATGAATGGAATAGTTGGGCTATAATGTGTCATAGAAACCAAGTAGAAAAGGTAAAGATATGGGTATCCTTAAGAAATATAAGTGGTATATATTGCCATTAGCTATCCTTGTAATTGTTGTTGCTCTCGTTACTATGCAACCAAGTAAGAAAACAAAGGAAGTAAAAAACAAACCTACGACAGTTACAAAGGTATCAAAATATAGCTCACATAGTTCATCTAAAGAAAAACCTAGTGAAACGTCTCAAACGCAGGAACAACCGACACAAAGCGAGCAAGCACCTAGCACGCAAGCTGACGGAGTAACACCACCACAAGACACGTCACAACAAGCTCAAGAACAGTATGGTTATGGTGGCATACCTGCAAATTCACCCGAGATTGCGCGTGAGCAAGGTCAGAATGAGGCACGTCAACAATGGCATGACGACCAAGTTGAATGGGGTATTCAGCAAGGCTATCTTAACCCAGACGGTAGCCCAAAAGAGACAAACTAAAACACCCCTATAACGTCCTTAATACGCCCTATACAAATAATAGTCCGATAACATTCGGGCTATTTTTAAATGCACCCCCGCCCCTATATTTCCGTCTGGAGAGCCACTACAAGGTGTTGTCTTACATCGCACGCAATTTTTTCCAGTTTTTAATAGGGTGTCTATACCAATTTATGCTAATGTTTTCGCTATAATAGAATTACTAAAAAAGATACGTATTTTTCTGTATCAATTACGAATAGTATAGGAAAGGAGAATAATATAATGCTAACCTATGATGAATTTAAAGAGGCTATGGACAATGGTTTTATTAAAGGTGATACTGTCAAGATTGTCCGAAAGAATGGTAAGATACATGACTACGTTTTAGAGGGTGAACGAGTTGAGCCACACGAAACATTAAGTTTAGAAAAGGTATCGGATATAATAAAAGAACTAGGTGGAGACAACTAAAAAAGCACCTTGCTGGTGCTAGTTCCTTGCCTGCTGAACTCGTAAATTGACAACGTTGTAAATCTATTTTGCTTACCTATTTGCTAACTTTTAGGTAAATTGTAAAGCAATCTATAAAAACTTTCTTCCTATATAATGCTAGTTTTTACTAGCTTCTTAGGTTGAATAGATAGCTAAGAAAAACCTAGCTTAGCTCTACAACAAAATGCTTTAATTTTAAGATTCATTTTGCAAAAAGCCCGTTGTTATGGGCTTTTTTGTTTATCTTAAATCATTGATTTTTGAGTTTGTTCAGTTATTTGTTTAGTTACAAGTTTGTTTTCTAATAAAAAAAGTCCCTAGTCTAATACAAGTGACTAGGGGGCGTAATATGATAATAGATGATTTTGAGGTATAAATTATTTATTATCCAATCCGCCTTCAAAATCTGCTGAAACATTTGAAACGTAGTTGGTGAAATAGGCTTCAAAATCTTTTTTTAGTTGGTCGTACTCCTCTTCGGAGTAATCTTTATCCTCTATATAAGCCTGAAATCTAGGAATTCCCAGATCTTTTTGGAGACGTTGGATTACTTCTGTCTTTGTCATAAGAACCTCTCTTTCATTCTTTATTTTACCATATTTCAAATTGTATGAAGCATGCATGTTGTTTTAAAGGTTCACTTTTGATATACTGTCAAAGTTATTTAAGAAGGAGGCTACTATGTCTATTATTACACTAATTTTAGCTGGGATTGTTGCTTTGGAGCATCTCTATATCATGTATTTGGAAACTTTTGCGACACATTCAGACACGACTAGTCGTGTTTTCAATATGAGCAAAGAAGAACTTCAACGTGATTCTATTACAAACTTATTTAAAAATCAAGGGATTTACAATGGTTTGATTGCTATATTCCTCTTATATGGGATTTTTACAAATAGTCAGTTACTTGTAACTGTTTTTGTACTCAATGTTTTCTTTGCTGCTATTTATGGTGCTATAACTGCCAATAAGAAAATTATTTTAACACAAGGCGGACCCGCAATTTTGACCTTGCTTTCACTTATCATTTCCTTATTTTAAGGATTTTATTGTGGAATAAATCGTAGAAGAAAGTCTGTCATTTCTTGAGGTGATTCTTTTTTTCCTTTATTTATCCAGGCTTGACAAGCACCAAAAATAGCATGTGCAAAATAAATACTGGCATAGTCTTTCTCGAATCCTTTAAGAGCTCTTTCTTCAGCAGTGGGATCAATGAAGTCCTCAGCTATCATACGCTGAAGTTTATGTATCAGAAAATCTTGAATTTCTTTTGATCCATTGGTAGACAATAGAGCTGATAGGAGCTTTTCACGAGTGAGAAATTCAAAGATTTCGAGAAAGGCTCCCTCTTTCTTTCCTTCATATTTATCGAAGATATACTCTAGCTTGTGGAAAAGCTCTTTCTGATAACTATCAATCATTTCATACTTATCTTTGTAGTGGGTATAAAAACTCGAACGGCTAATCCCAGCTGTTTGAACCAGACGAATGGTAGTAATATCATTGAAATCTTGGTCTTCAAGACATATTACTAAAGCATCTAAAAGAGCTTTTTTTGTTTGCGCGCGTCTTTGATCTTTTGACATACAAATCTCCTTTTATACACTTTTAGACTATGTGTCCAAAAATCGATTGTTTAACATTGATTTTCAGGTAAATGAGTTTATAATTGATTATATCATAAAAATAAACACAATGTCTAAAAAGGAGAAATATGTTAGCAGAATTAAAGGCTCTTCTTAAAAGTCCAAAGCTCTGGATAACTATTATTGGTGTCTCATTGATACCTGCTTTATATAATCTAATCTTTTTGTCTTCTATGTGGAATCCTTATGGTAATGTCAAACACTTACCAGTGGCAGTAGTGAACAAAGATAAGAGTGCTAGTTTCCAGAATAAGACTCTGAATATTGGTCATGATATGGTAGACAATATGTCTAAAAACAAAAATCTAGACTATCACTTTGTGACTGAAAATGAAGCCCAAAAAGGGATTGAGGATGGTGATTACTATATGGTAATCACTTTTCCAGAAAACCTCTCAAGTAATGCAGCAAGTCTTTTGACAAATGATCCTAAGAAACTGGAAATTTCTTATCAAACAACAGCAGGACATAGCTTCGTTTCTTCAAAAATGAGCGATTCTGCCATGTCTAAGTTGAAGGATACCGTTTCTAAAAATATTACGTCAACTTATGTTGGAGCTGTATTTAGGAGTATGTCTCAACTTCAGGGTGGTATGGGAACTGCAGCGAGTGGGGCTAGTCAATTATATGCAGGTGCAGGCGCACTTCAGTCAGGGAGTCAGACCTTATCAAATGGCTTAGGAACTCTTGCTGGATCTACACAAACATTGGCTACAGGTGTTGATACCTTGAGTTCAGGCGCATCTGCCTATACTTCAGGTGTGTCAACTTTGTCAGGTGCTTTGTCACAGTTAAACGCGAACTCTGAGGCTGTTAATTCTGCTGCAGGTCAATTTGTATCAGGAGCAGAGGCTATGAATACCTTAGTTACAGGTGCAGATTCGTTGTCAACAGCGCTCAGTCAAATGGCTACAGCAACAAGTTTATCTGAAGAACAGCAAGCACAGTTGTCAACCCTATCAACTAATTTAACTGATTTAAATACAGCAATTCAAAATCTTAATACAGCGGTAAGTAACACATCATTACCAAGTGGAACATCAACAACATCAGTAGATACAAGTTCAATAGCGACTTATCTTTCAAATATTTCTTCTGCAGCTAGCTCTATAGCAACAGCTAGTGCAACTGATAAAGCAAATGATTTGGCTGCGGTACAAGGAACAGCTGCTTATCAAAGCTTGACTGCAGATCAACAAGCAGAGATTACATCGGCAATTAGTAATGCAGGATCTACAGCTAGTAGTTACGCTTCAACTATTGCATCTGATGTGTCAAGTATGTCAACTGCTTTATCTAGCTTGACAGGTACGACAACAACTAGTAGCGGAGATTCAAGTAGTTTGGCTTCTCTACAAACGTCTATTTCAGGCATTGCAAGTTCGGCGAATGCTCTTCTCCCTGTAGCTTCATCAACGGTATCATCAATGCAAGCTAATATTGCTAATGTCAATTCAGTACTTGTCAATCAATTATCACCAGGAGCAACTCAAGTGGCATCAGGTGTGTCAACCGCTCAAAGTACTCTAGCAACAGGTGCAAGCGCACTTTCAAATGGTTTGTCAACTTATACTGGTGCTGTGTCAACGATTGCCAGTGGTGCTCAAACTCTAGATGCTAACAGTAGTAGTTTAATGACTGGTTTTGCTACTCTTCAGAGTGGTACAAGTGCTCTCAATACAGGAGCTCAACAATTAGCAACGGGCGGAAATACCTTAACAAATGGATTGATAAGTCTGTCAACTAACCTTTCTACATTATCTGATTCATTAAATAAGGCTAATCAGCAATTATCTCTTGTTTCTGTAAACTCAGACAATGCAAAAATGGTTAGTGCTCCGCTTAAAGAGAAGAAAACTGATAAGGATAAGGTTGACACTAATGGTGTGGGGATGGCTCCATATATGATTTCTGTTTCTCTTATGGTTGTCGCTCTTTCAACTAATGTTATCTTTGCTAAGAGCTTGACGGGAAGAAACTTTACGAGCCGTTTTGATTGGGCTAAGAATAAGTTCTTTATCAATGGTATCATTACGACTATGGCTGCAATTGCCCTTTATATTGCCATTCGATTTGTGGGAGTTGAACCAAATCATCCATTAGCTACATTTGGTATGATTCTCCTTGCAGCATGGACTTTAATGGCGCTCGTTACAGCCCTTGTGGGTTGGGATGATAGATATGGTGCATTTGCTTCTATGATTATGCTCCTTTTGCAGCTAGGTTCTAGTGCAGGAACTTATCCAATTGAACTTAGTCCTAAGTTCTTTAAGGTCGTCCAACCATTCTTACCAATGTCCTACTCCGTATCAGGTCTTCGTCAAACTATTTCAATGACAGGGCAAATCTCAAATCAAGTACGTATGTTATTCATTTTCTTACTTATTTTTGTAGTTGTAGGTATTATTATTTATAGACCAAAGTCTGAAAATGAATAAACTAAAGGCCGGCTCTAATGTGAGCTGGCTTTTTATGTTATTCAACAGTTATATCACCGAGGTCTGAGGTAATGGTTAGTGTGTTATCCTTTGAAATCTTAAGGTTATTTGTGATGTCCACCTCTCCTGAATGACTATCGGCTTGAACATTGAGCGTGTAATCTTTAAGAGCTATTTCAATATCACCGGATGTAACATCAAGTTTATTGTGACTATTGAAAATCAGGTTATCTCCAGAGTAATCTCCCATTGCAATAGATAAATCTGAGTTAGTAAAAAGTGTATGATCACTATCAACACTACCAACATCAAGATTAGCTTTTAGGTTGCTGACAATCATTTTAGTAAAAGTTAGGTCCCCGACATTTAGATTGATGTCTGCTTGTTTGATAGTGCTATTACTTAAATCTAGATTTCCAGTTGCTAAATCAACCTTTAAAAAATCAATCGTTTGTTTTTTAGGGAGTGTAATGACAATGGTTTTATTTCTGACTTCCTCGTTGAGAGTAGAAAGCCTTACTAAATCTTTTAATCCAAAAAAGTTAATATGTTTGTTAGAAGTTGAATCTAATTCAGAGTTGTTATCATTGATAGTCAATTGACCATCCTTTACAGATGTGTCAATTGGATTTTTTGTTTTTTGGTAGTAAGAAAGCGTTGCTTTGTCAACGTCACCATTTTTTATAAGCACATTGTAGCTACTACTTTTAATATCAATTTTATTGAAGTCCTCAACTTCTTTCTTGACATAATCTTGCTCACTTATAGTTTTATTTTGTAAATCTGTTAAGCCACCTTGGCTATAACCCCAAGCTACTAATCCTCCTCCTAAAAATAGAGAGATAAGAGACACTCCGAGGACAATCTTTTTCCAAGTTTTCATGATTTTCTTCCTTTCTTGATGAGCCATTTAATCAATAGGGTAATTAGCTTTACAATAAGTTTACAGATTTCAAATGAAATCAAAAGCAGTAAGAGTGCTCCTCCAAACATCAATAGACCTAGGCCTCCTCCAAATAGTGTTGAAGCTAGTGAAATATTTAAGAGAGAGAAGCTTGTAAAGAAAGTGTAAACACCACTAATGAGTAAGGCAAAAGTAAGAGCTAAGGCAGTCACTATAACTGCAAAAATAATCAAAAGAAGTGTCAATAGCATAGCTAGAAAGAATAGTAGAATTGGTAAGGCGACTGGGCTAGCTAAAACAGCTAGAATCGCAATCCAGAGGATAGTTGTTTTATTACGTAAGCTACTCTTATCCTCAATAATCTTTTCGTCTAGAAGACGACTAATGACTTCATGTGCTGCTTCCTTAGGTGTACCCAATTCTGCAATAACCTGAGCTTCATTTTCAGGTCCAGCCTCTTCAAAATATTCCATGAAATATTCGAGGGCCTCTTCATAGTCCTTTTGTGGTAATTTTCGTAGATATTTTGTTAATTTGGCTATATATTCAGTCCTTGTCATGTCTTAATCTCCCTTCTACAATACCATCGAGGGTTTCTTTATAGGTTAACCATTCTTCATTAAGAAATTGAAGATGATTTTTTCCCTCTTGGGTAATACTGTAATATTTACGTTTACGCCCTTGATATGCTTGGCTATAAGTGGTCATATAGCCTGCTTTTTCAAGCTTTTTTAGAATAGGATAAAGTGTTGACTCCTTGATATTAGCCACAAGCTTAATGGTTTGACTAATTTCATAGCCATAAGAGTCTTCTCTATCTATAATAGCTAGTATTAGGAACTCTATCAGGATTGACGATGTTGGAAAATACATAATGTGCTCCTTTGCTTTTAGGATATGTATAAAAATTATATATAATTATTTTACACATTGAGTGTATCTCTTTTAGAAGGATATGTCAATATTTTATATATAAAAATTTTATATAATAGGGATAACTTCTTTTTTATGATAATATGAAGTCAAGGAGTTCTTATGACTATTAAAGATAAACTAGCTCATTACGAGCCGAAGCCACTAGGGGAGAAAGGACGCTATGCAGTGCTTTTACCCTTGATATATGATGTAAAAACTGATAAGTATCAAATCCTTTACCAAGTACGAAGTGAACATATTTCTCAACCAGGTGAGGTCTCTTTTCCTGGTGGTCGTGTTGAAGACGGTGAGACTTTTCAAGAAGCTGCTATACGAGAAACTTGTGAGGAACTAAACTTAACTCCTGATCGAATTGACATTTGGGGAGAGATTGATTATCTGATTCATCAGGGGAGAACCATCCATTGCTTTGTTGGAAAGATAAATATAGAAAATTGGGAGGATATTCATCCAAATGAAGAGGTGAAACGATTATTTACAGTTTATGTTGACACGTTGTTGACAGAGAATCCGATTTATTATAAAGTGACTTCTACCTTGAGTGATGCGAAAGATTTCCCATTTTTCCTGGTAAAAAACAGAGAAAAATACAATTTTGGGTATAGTGAACGTCATATTCCTTTTTACAGAAACTTGACAGAAAATATATGGGGAATGACAGCTATGTTTACGCATAGGTTTACAGACATTCTGAAAGATTTAGAGTAAAAATAAAAGATCAACATATTATTGTTGATCTTTTTTACTATGAATTACATTGTTTATTTGCTACCAAAGGAGTGAAATTTATTTCTGGGACAGGAGTCTAGAGTATTCCTAAAATGATTTTTAAAATTAATATCTAAGCTTTTAGCTAGGTGGTCAACTTTAGAGTAGACAAGATTTTTTTGTTTCATTTGTGTCATTCCTATACTAAAAGGGGAGTATTATGTAGATAGAGGCTGTTATGCTTTGGTGTTATTCTGCCTAAGATTGATGATTCTATTGATTTTTCTGAGGGAGTTACCTATGTTGAAGAGAAGGTAAAGCATATAACAATAAATTGTAAAGCTCCAAAAATCTGGGACAATACTGAGACTATAGACAAATAGGACTGTTGCACTAACAAAAATTAGACAGCTACATATTATTGAAAGTAGAGGATATCCTTTTGAAAATAATAGGCTTTCTATGATTAAGGCAAAAGCAGGTAGCAACAGAGTTAGAATGATAATAATAAAGATGAAGCGTTGTGTATCATCTAGCATCAAGTTACCCAATGATTTACCTAGGTAAAAACGAGAATCACTCCCCCCTGGATAAATAAATTCTCTTGTCAAGGGACTAACTAGGATTAGGGTGTCAAATAGTGAGAAAGCTGCCCATCTCCAAATAGGGAAAGCCCATTCTTCCTCAGATAATTCTCTCTGAGTTCTTTCTTCAGTTAATTCTAATTTGATTGTCATCAATATGTACCTCTTTTGGAAAGTCGTTATTTTGATTTAAGATATACCATCCATCTGGTAGTTCAGAGTTTTTAAGTACCTGTTCTAATTGAGAATGTAAGTCAATTTCTTTAGTCGTGGAACCAGAAGGAAAACTCAATTGAACAGTAAGTTGATTGTTTCGTAGAGCATCTTTAAGTGAAAAATCATAATAGCCACCTAGCGCTTTAGAATGTCCCCTCTCATAAGTATAGAGCGTCGTGTATGGTGTATGGTACAGGTTCTATCTGAACAATAATATTTTTTAAATCTTTCTCGGTACTTAAAGCTTTAGAGATATCATTGATAAATTTTTGATTTCTAGGGTTGATTTTAATAGACTTTTTAACAAAGTCGTCCCCATATTCTCTTTCATCAGGTAAAATCTTATATTCACTATTTTGGCGATTAAAATCTGAGTCGCTTTCTGTTGGGCTGGCAATGTAAGGATAGAGTAAATCTTGAATATGGAGAGGAAGTTGAGTCTTTACATGTTCTTTTTTTGTTATTAATGGTCTCTTGATAATCAATATGGAAAATCAGGTAATGTTTAACCTCATCTTCTTTATTCATACGATAAGTAATTTTATCTGCCCATCCGATACCAGTTATTTGTACCTTTCCTTGAAATCCACGAGTTTTATAAACCCCTTTAATATTTTCTTGAGCATTGTAATAGAAAAAGATAGCAATCATGGTCAATAATAAAATCAAGGGCATAGTAATTTTAAGGTATTTGGAGCTATTTTTTACCATATTAGTTATGACTCTCCTTAACTAGTAGGTTGTAATCTTTTTGACTTTTAACTTCCTCGAGGTGTCCAGTCGTTGTATCAGTACTTGTAAAATACCAATAGATATCCTCCTTATCTGGTGTTAACTCTTTTTGGAGTTTAATGGCATCATCCAAATTAAGTGAATCAGTTGTTACGATAATTAGGCTAAATCTTTTTTGAGCGATTGGTCACTGTATTCGTTATCGTCTTGATCTTTGTAATCAGCAAAATTTCTTTCTTTGGTCCAGATAAGGGGCATGGAGTTGATAGTGAGGGGATCATCTTTATGACCTACAGAAAAATTATCCTTTGAAAGGAGATAGCGGTAAGGTTTAGCAAATTCGTAGTATTGACTGACTTTTGCTGGTTTGGTTTTGTTGCCTTATGGGTGCGTAAATTGACATAGAATACTTTTTCGTTGTCATAGGATGAAAATTTCACAAACTCATCCCTACCATCGGAGTACATGGTATTATCCATGGAACCGGGATCATCGTATCCTAGTTTTTTAGCAAGGTCTAGTACATCAATAGTGTGTCCTTTTCCAGTATCTTTACCAAGCTGATAATAGTGGATAATATCATAATTTTTAGGGTCCTTCTTGTGTTTAGATGCTTTATACCTAGATTCTTGGAAGGCTAGATAGGTGCGACCGACGGCTAATTGACTTCTCTCCAGTGCTTTTTCATTTCCAAACTTAACACCTAAAACGTTAAAGTTTCCAATTTTGACGTTTTGAAAGGATGTTACAGTAACTTTTTTGTTAGTAAAGTCGTAAAGTCGTAAAGTCTATCGTCTAAGGAATAAGCGGCTTGAAGTCTATAACCATAGCGAACGAATGTACCTGTAAGTAGAATGGTTATAAAAATAAGGAGATAAACATGCCACATACGCCATCTAAATGTTTCTATTTTTGTCATAGGAAATCCTCTTTGAGTAATAGAAAAACCATGAAAATCTTATTTTCATGGTTTTTAATTCAATTATTTTACTTCAGTAAGAATCAGAGAAGTTAGTACCGTCTGAAATTAAATATTATCTTGGTCAAAATTATGAGATTTTAGTTGAAATAGAAGAGGTTGATTACTTCGATACGGACTCTAGCAGAGCATCTCATCGACTTTCTTTGGCTGAAATAACTGAAATTGTTAAATATCAAAGTATGGACAATGTTTGAAGCAACTACCAGAAGGCATAGGAAAAGGTGAAAGGGAATATTGGGAAAACAACTATAAAAGAGATAGATAATGGGCTATTTTGATTGTTCACGAGAACCAAAATCTGATATTGCTTTTGTGGATATGAGATCTTTCTATGCTAGTGTTGAGTGTGTGGAACGTGGATTGCATCCTTTAAGGGCCTCGCTTTGTGTGATGAGTAGAGTAGATAATTCAAACGGACTTATCTTAGCTTCCTCTCCAATGTTCAAGAAAGTCTTTTGAGCACCACAAGAGGCGAAGTCACAAACTCCGCCTCCTTCTACATATTTTTTGTTATAATAGAATATTTTATTTGAAATATCAAGACTTATGCTTGATAAAGCTAGAAAACTTACCCTTTTCCAGCAAGAATATCTGATACTTTATACAATCCTGGGGAATATGTCCGACCAAATAGTTTTTTCGTCAAGGCATTAAACGTATAATGGTCATCTAAAATCAAGACTTCGTCATACGTTTTTAAGAGTGCAATAAAGTCATCGTCTGTTAAATTGGAACCATCTCTAGTATCGATATTTTCATTGCCGAGGTAATAACTTGTTGCGCTGTCTCTGTATGATGCCATTAAATCTAAAAATTCTTGGTCAGCCGACACAAAATTTTCTCTGGCATCAACATTGACATCCCACAGATAATAACGACTAGCATATTGGACAAAATAATTATCTACATTCTCCTTATCTGCTGTTACAACCAAAATTCTATCCGTTGACGAATTACTCTGACTTCCAGTAAACTGATGAATTTCTTTTACGACCTCGTTTGTTTCCTGATTGTTATTGTAAACAATGCTATTATTTTCTGACAAGAACATTCCAATGGCATAAACTGTCAAAACAAGGCTCGCGTATTGGTACAAGTGTTTATTAAATAAGCTCTTGTAAGACCTAGCATTACGTTTACTAATGATTTTTTCATACAGACACTTGTCCATTACCCATGCTAAAGCCATGGTCAAACAACCAAAAGCAAAGATAACGATGCTCGAAGCATAGCGCTCAAATCCTGCTAATTCTAACGCTTCATCAGTCGGCATTGCTGTCAGATACATGAGTAAAATGCCAATATAGTAAGTCACAATCGAAATATCAACAAATCCCCAAGTCAACAAGACAAATTTCTTATATTTCAAACGAATGCCAATCACAATAAAGGCAATCAGCATAATCAGATTGATTATCAAAATTCCATTGCTTGCCAAACTGTCAAACGTAAACACCGATTTGACAAAAAGAGTGATAATTTTTTGTGGGTCGCCTGACAGATTTCCAGTCAATACCTGACCAAGTTCTGACATGGACACCGCATGCTTGGCACTTGAGGCATTTGGGAAATTATCCGTCACATGCTTTTGCCAAATAACAAAAGGAAGACAGCTGACTAGCAAGGTCATTATGAGCAGCACTAGTGCTTTTAAACGTGCTCTTTTACGAACAAGTAAACGCACAATACAAACCACATAAACTACTAAAACGAGAGCGACAAAGAAAAGTCCACTTACTTTGACGATACTTAATAATCCAAGAATTACCGCCGTATTTAGCGACAAAAACCAGAAACGATTACGATAGACAAAACAACCTGCTATGGCTGCCAAGGCCAAGGCCGGAAGCAGAAAATCAACCAGCAAATTATTTAATCGAATAGCAACGTTGAACGTATTAAAAACAGCAAACGAAGCAAAAATCATGCTAACCATTAAGACACGTCGATCATCACGAAGTGCCGCAAACATGGCATAAAGACTGGAAGCAATCAAGAAGAATTGCCCGACCAACATACTACCTTCTGAAAAGCCTACGATAGTCGTGAAAAAATAAATGAAAAGTGAACTTCCAACAGGATAGGTATAATAACTAATAATCGTATCCTGCTGTGTTGGCAAAGCATTATTGATATGGAAAAATTTTACAATCGTTGCCCAATGCGTAAAATTATCATAATGTAAAAGCGGTGAATGCCAGAGCGTTATTCCAAACAAAAGCAAATAAGCCATCATTCCAAGCGCAATATAATCAAGTCTCCCAAAGCGATATTTCTTTTTCCATACTGCCCAAAGATAATAAAGACTCAAAAGACAGCCCAAAACAGAAATGACATACACGGTCTGCAACATAAAGCCTAACAAACTACCAAGGTACAATACCAATGTAATGACTGAAAATGTAAACACCCATGTCAGACTGCGATTCATCTTCACAGTATTACGGAAAAAGGCATTGTACCCCATGGTAATCACAAAGAACAACAGTAATCTAGCAATACTAATCATACTCTCCCTCTCCATTCATTTGCTAAGGCTTTAAAAGCAGGTAAGCTATCCAAATCCGCTAAATTGGTAACTCGATAAAGCGATTCGTCTCTATCAATATCATAGGACACAAAAGTCAACTGAATTGGCAAATCTTTGTAGGTAAATGCGACATTCGGTCCTTTTTTAGGATTTGTCAATTTTCCAGAAAATGTCATGTAATAATAATCTGTCTTTCTAAGCTGGCATTTTTTTCCAGCAACCTGAACCTCTTCATTAACACGAACTTTCGGAAAAGCTACTTGGTCATAGGCTGAAACAGGACGTTCATTATTTTGGAAACGTTGACTAAAGTTCTCAAATAAATCATCCCATGTTGTCATCCAAGGGTCTTTTTCCTTCGGAAGATTGTGATTAATGCGGTCATAAATGTACTGATAAAATTCGCGCTTATCAGCTTCAAGAATTTCTGAAAATTGAACGCCGTAGCGCCAACCATTATCAATCGCAAAAACACGAACAACATGACCTTTTACCCTCGCATGGTAATCACGTGATTGCAAATTAAGCGTCAGTTCTTTTTCTTTCGGCAAATACAATGGTAAATCCGTATAGAATGAAATCCCCGTTTCTGAAATATCACAGACTCTCACTTGGTAAGAATCATCATCAACCTCAATAACCATAGCTTCATCAACAGTAAAACGCTCACTTGAGCGATAAATCGGACGACCAAGCGCACAGAAAATCGCAAAGGTCAAATTGATGATATGATAAATCAACCAAAAACTGATAATACTTCCATAAAAAAGCTCTGAACCAAATTTTCCATAGTTAAAAGTCACCAACCCATAAACGGCTAATCCCCATAAAACAAGATAAGGAAGCGCATAAAGGTACAACGTCCACGACGTATCATTTCCCTTACGTGTCACCTTAAATTTTTTTTCGCTAATGCCAAAGGACTCCAACATCATGGGAATAAACAAATACGGAGCAAAAATCGTTTCCACAATTTCTCCCCAAACCTGTGTTCGGTATTGTTTTGAGACTTCTCGCATTGACAAGTGTGTCAATGCGTAACTTGGCAACCAGAATAGGAACAGTAGCCAGATATTTGACACCACCACACGCACATGGAAAACCGTATATAAAATCGGTGCCAAGATATACAATAACCGTCTAAAGAAAGACCACCAATAAAGATAGCCATTAATATAAACAATTCTTTGCCCCTTTGTCAATTTGGGATTAAAGAAGATATTCATATTGTAGCTACTGCGAATAACGCCACGTCCCCAGCGCGCGCGCTGTTTGATGACACTCTTCAAATCTGTTGGCGTTAACCCGCTAGCCATTGGACTTTTCGTCGAATAATTTACATAACCAGCCGCATTCATCCGAACACCTAGCTCGAAATCCTCCGTAATGGTATCTGTCGGAAAACCACCAACATCTTCAATCGCCTTGCGGAAAATAACCGTATTAGACCCCGTATAAACCGCTGCACCGTGCGAATTATTGCAAACATTAATTTCTTTGGAAAAGAAATCTTGTTCGTTTGGTAAGGTTGATTCTGAAAACAAGTTAAATTGGAAAATATCAGCATTGTAAAAACTTTGTGGCGTTTGAATCAAACCAACTTTTGACTTATCATAATCGTCACCATTTTCATAAGCCTCAACTTGTTCAACAAAATAAGGCACAGTTTCCAACAGGAATTCCCGATAAGGAATCATATCCGCATCAAATGTCGCCACCAAAGGTGATGACGTCTGACGTAAAGCATTATTGTAGTTTCCTGATTTGGCATCTTTATTATCCGCCAAACCAAAATAACCAACACCAAGCTCATCAGCCAATTTGGCAACTTCTAGACGATTGGTATCATCACAGACGTAGATATGCACCTTAGACTTATCAGGATATTCCATAAAAGTACAGGCATTAATCGTCTTATAAAGCAACTCTGGATCCTCATTATGCGTTGCAATCAAAACATCCACATCTGGGTAACGCTCCTTAGCAATCTCAGGCTTTTCAAGTTCAAAGTCCTTTTGCTTATTCCAAATGAGAATGTAGCCTGTAATGGCTGAAACTACCTCACTTCCCCACAATAAAATCCCAAAGATCAGCGCAAACCATGAATCATGCCACGGAATAGTCGCCACCAAACGCCAAGTTAAATAAAAGGCAGTCGTTACAAATGCAACGAAATAGAGTATCCTCTTATTAGCCTTCATTCTCGCCTCCACTAAAAATCAAATGTTTTTGCACAAAATAACTGACAAAGAAAAGTGTACCGTCAACTAAAATCTTCACCAATGAAATTGGCAGCGTCGTCAAGGCATTTCCTAGAACTGTTACCAATAAACTTGACAAAACAATCTGTACTACCACCAAAGTGAAGTATTTTATCGCACTATTTGATTGACCTCGTTTAAAGACCACCTTATGATTCAAGGTGAAATTAACAACAGATGATATCGCACGCGCTAAAATCGAAGCTAACGTCACCGCACTAAAACTCAATCCATTAAACAAAGAAATTAAAATCGTAAAAGCAACAATATCAACCAAGAAGGAAAACAATGCTGAAAAAATGTACTTGAAGAAAACCTTGTAAATTCTAATCGAGTCACGAATCGCATCAAAATGCGACGACTGATTTTCATCCAAATAAATCGTTGCAATGCCAACTTCACAAATCAGAATATTGTCCTCTTTTGCCTCAAGTAACATATTCATCTCAAATTCATACCGTTCACCCTCCACGGTTAAGAGTTTTGGCAACCATGACATAGGAATCACACGAAGCCCCGTTTGCGTATCAGAAACGTTCATACCTGTCATAGCCCCCAAGACGTCTCTTGTCAATAAATTTCCAAATTTACTACGTAAAGGAACAGATTTTTCAAATGTTCTAACACCCAGCACCAAACTATCAGGATGTTGCAAAAATTCAGCCAAACATTTCATCATGTCTTCGTAGGTATGTTGACCATCAGAATCAATCGTCACAATTCCTTTGGCATTAGGAAAATTGTCCAAAATATATGAAATAGCCGTTTTTAAAGCACGACCTTTTCCTTTATTATCAGCGTGTCTTTGCAAATGACAAGCATAGTTACTCTGCGCTATTGCAAATAACGGTGCAAAATCAGCTCCACTACCGTCATCGACTAGAATAATGTCAAACATTTGATTTTCCTTTCTGACTTTTATTTTCGTACATTTTCTTATCAGCTATTGCAAAAAAATCAACGAAGTTTTTATGTGATTGATAAGAGTCCGTATAAGCACCTAAAGATGCTGTAATCCCCATATCTTTGAGAGTCATTTCTGCTTGAACAAGTTTTATTAAAAATTCAGCTTGATTTTCAGAAACTCCAGGGAGTAAAACCGCAAATTCATCTCCACCTAACCTTGCTATTACAGCACTTTCAGGCATTATCTTCGTTAAAATATCACCAAATTCAATTAGAATCTTATCTCCCGTAGCATGTCCAAAGGTATCATTTGCTTCCTTGAATTTATCCAAATCAGATATAATAACCGTAATTTGTTCTTCTTTACGTGTCAGACATTCCTCAAAAGCAAGCTCAATATATCGTCGATTATGAACCCGTGTTAAAACATCTTCGTATGCCATCCTCTGTATTTCAAGTTCATGAAGTCTCTGCTCTGTAACATCAAGAACAAAACAAAAAACACCAATCACTTTTTGGCGATTGTTATAAATGGGAGAATACATATTTTGCCAGTAAAGCGTTTTGTCGCCTGTCTTAATAGTATCCATAAATATAAATGTTTCACCCTTTTTCGCACGATCAACATTTGCTTTTAAACGCGCAGCATCTTCACTATTAAGATAATTCATTGGAAAGTCACCAATTTTGGGAGTGAAATAAAAGATTTCTTCCATGAGCCGAATATCATTCTTATTAACCGCAATAAAACGATAATCTAAGTCTACAGCATAGACGTTAATAAGTTTCGAACTCTGTAAGATAAAGTGGGATAGCATATGCTGTCTTCGATTAAGGTAAGATGCTAGGGTCCAAAGAACTAGTATTCCTATAAAGATTGCTAAAACGATGGGATTATCATGGTCAATCAAAACATCATCATACACTAAGCGCATTAATAACATTAACGCAGCAAAAATACTTAAGTACGTTAACAATCTTTGATGCTTGATTAAAAAATCACTTACTTTTCCTAATACCATTACAGCCTCACCATTCTAAGTAGTTTTAATACCTTCAGCATCCAAACTGTCTGTAACAAAACGTCCTGTAAAACCACCGATGAAGCCCGTAGCAGTATTGTCAATTCCTAAACGTTGTAGAATACGGCTGACATTAATACCCTTACCGCCAGCGAATTTATCATCACTCTCTATACGGTTAACTTCACCAATCTCTACCTTGTCGATACGAACAATGAAGTCGATTGATGGGTTTAGCGTCACAGTATAAATCATACTTCAATAACCCTCGTTTTCTCTTTTAATTATTTAAGGAGCCCTTCTTCCGAAGCATTTGTGATTATGGTTACTTTCTCAACCTCGGCTACCTTAGCATAGGTAACCTGACCAAGTTTAGAAGCATCAGCTAGAACATAGGCTTTTTGCGCATTAGCTATCACTGTTCGTTTAATGACCGCCTCTTCCATATCTGGCGTTGTGAAATAATTGGCATCAACTCCATTAGCACCAATGAAAGCACAATCAAAATTCAGTTGTCTGATTTGTTCCAGAGCTGTACTTCCAATAGAGGCATCTGTTGAATGTTTAACCTTACCACCAATAATCCTAGTACTAATACCGAGATCTACCAGCTTAACAGCATGATGGATAGAATTAGTCACAACCGTCACCTGACGATTCATTTCCTCTGGATATGGTGAATATTTGTCATAAGTTCTAAGCCCAGCCTCAACGTGACCAATACTTACTTTATTGTAAAATGCAACCAATCCAGCAGCAAAAGTTGTTGTAGTATCACCATGAACTAAAACCAAATCAGGTTGTTCTTTCTTAACAACTGGATCAAAATTAGCCAAAATTTTAGAAGTAATTTCCTGAAGTGATTGATTTTTTCCCATGATATCCAAATCATAATCAGGAACTATTTCAAAAGTCTCCAAAACCTGGTCAAGCATTTGACGGTGTTAAGCTGTGATTACTGTATTAGTATTAATGGTTTCTTGATGTTTTTTCAACTCAAGAATTAACGGAGCCATCTTAATTGCCTCTGGTCTTGTCCCAAAGACAACCATAATATTTAATTTTCCCATAAGATCCCCCCTATGACCTATACGAAATCAATATAATATTGACAAATAAGACTCTACATTATCACTTTATTATCCCCAATAAAAAGGAAAATGAGTTATCCTTTCTCCAAAAGCATTAAAGGGAATGCCCTGGCTTATTGGTCATATTTCGAAATGATGTAAAGTAGATAAAGAAAAAGGTCTCAATTAAAAGACTATCATTACTTATAAAATTCAAAAAGTTAAGACAAAAGGCAACTCATATCACCCAAGGATATCAATTGTTTTGAGATTTTCTAGTCTTCTCCCCCGAATTTAAAAATACACTATTTAATAAATAAAAAAACTGCAGGAGAAAAAACGCTTTGCTAATAAAAGTGTTTTTGAATCCAGCAGTATTGCTAATTTACATATATTTCATAAAAACTTCTCCCCATTTTAAAGAGCGTCCCCTTTACTTACGCTCTATCCCCATCTTACAAATCAAAACATCGGTATGATAACCCTATCCCAATACCATATCACATAGCACCAAGTACCAAGTACCAACAAGTAATCATTCAACTCTCCCCAAAAGAGTCAAAATATTACAAACAGGTTGGCTTCGAGTTACTACTACCCATGTTCCCTATTCATATAGACGCTATAATTATAGCATGTTATTTTTATTTTTCAACCTTCTTTCAATTTTTTATTATTTTAATGTATGTGATAAGCATTATAATGATGTCGTTTGAATTAAGCACTCCTACTTAACAAATACTAATCAAATGATATTTATCTATATTTTAATAAATAATAATTAAACACCCTTTGGCTTTTAAATGGATTTGCATAAAAAAATCAGAATTCCTATTAAAATTCTGATTCAGAATGAAGACAAACATCGTTTTTGATGTTTGTCTTTTTTT
>OGJO01000296.1_pt1 | contig 34524 bp, 25 predicted proteins | sample 1572121 | NCBI WGS metagenome assembly OGJO01 (sample SAMEA2582081, study PRJEB24529) | metagenome | biome: Human gut stool | place: China | collected 2011
TTGGTGTCCACAGCCACCACCGGCGGCTCCCGCATGATGATGCCCTTGCCCTTCATATAGACCAGAGTATTGGCGGTACCCAGGTCAATGCCAACGTCCTTCGACAGAAAACCCATTGTAAAGTCTCTCCTTCATCGTTTCCAGTAGATCTATCCCATAGCGTCTGACGGCCGTTTTGCGCCGTCCTTCGCAGAATAACACGGTTATATTATAGCCCCAAGCTGCTGTTTTCTCAAGCGTTTCCGTTCGTTTTCTTACATTTTTCCATTTTTCTCACACAAAACGCTCTACCAGCTGTACAGTACGGCTGACCGGCAGGCCCATAATGGTGTAATAATCGCCCTCGATGCGGTCCAGCCAGAGGGCTGCCCGGCCCTGGATGGCATAGGCACCGGCCTTGTCGTAGGGCTCCTTTGTGGAAGCATAGAAGTCGATCTCCTCCTCGCTCAGCGGGAAGAAGGTCACCTTGCAGCTGTCCACAAAGCTCTCGGTGCGGCCGCCGCGGCTCACGCACACACCGGTGTGCACCTGATGGGTGGCGCCGGAGAGGGCGCGCAGCATCCGCTTTGCATCCTCCACGCTGTGGGGTTTGCCGAATACTTCACCGCCCACATCCACCACGGTGTCGCAGCCGATGACAACATCGCCCGGGTGCTGTGCTGCCACGGCAAGGCATTTGCCCCGGGCCAGCTTTTCTACAAGACGGGCAGGGGTGTCGGCTGTGACCGCACTTTCGTCAAAGTCGCTGGCACAGACCGTGAAATCGGCCGTATACAGGGAGAGCAGTTCCCGTCTGCGGGGGCTGCCGGAAGCTAAGATCAAATGATTCATAAAACCCTCTCAGTCACCTGCGGTGACAGCTCTCCCAAAGGGAGAGCTGGACGCGAAGCGGCCTGAGAGGGTTTACTTCATGCCGTTGTCGCCGTCCCAATGCTCAAAGAAGCAGGCCAGGGCAGCCTTCCAGTCGCGTACCTCGTTGCCAACGGTGCAGCGCAGCATCCGGTTGTCCAGAGCGCTCCACTTGGGGCGGTCGGCGCTTTCGGGGTGCTTGGCCTTATACTCCTCGCTGGTGCAGGGGGCCACGGTCGCGTCCACGCCGGACAGGCGGATGATCTCGGAGGCAAAATCGTACCAGGAGCAGATGCCCTCACCGGTGCAGTGATACAGGCCGTACTCATGGGTGACGCAGAGCTGCAGGATCTCGTGGGCCAGATCCACCGCGTTGGTGGGGTTGCCGCACTGGTCGTTGACGACTTCCAGCTTGCCGAACTTTTTGCCCGCGTTCACGATGGTCTTGACGAAGTTCTTGCCATAGTAGCTGTACAGCCAGGCCGTGCGGACGATGAAGTGGCGGTGGCAGAACTGCTCCACGTACTTCTCACCCATGAGCTTGGTGGAGCCGTAGGCGCTGATGGGGCCGGGAAGGGTGGCCTCATCCTGTGCGATGCCGCCGTTCTCGCGGCCGGAGAAGACGTAGTCGGTGGAGACATGGACCAAGCGGGCACCGGTCTTGGTGGCAGCCTGTGCCAGATTGCGGGGGCCGAGGGCGTTTGCCTTGAAGGCAGCGTCGTGGTTCACCTCGCAGCCGTCCACGTTGGTGTAGGCAGCGCAGTTGATGATGACATCCGGGCGCTGACGGCGGATGAAGTCATCCACCATCTTATAGTTGGAGATGTCCAGTTCGGGCAGGTCCACGGGGATGACGGTCGCGCTCTGCAGCTTTTCGGGGATGGGGCCGATCTCGCTGCGGCCCTCGCGGAGCTGCTTGATGATCTCGGTGCCCAGCTGACCCTTACAGCCAGTAACGATGATTTTCATGTGCGGTCTCCTCTTAGTATCTCAGTTTTCCGTCGGCCACATTCTTCAGGTGCTGGCCATAGGGGCTCTTGCCATAGCGCTTTGCGCTCTCCAGCAGCGTGTCACGGTCGATCCAGCCATACTTGAAGGCGATCTCCTCCGGGGCGCTGATCTTGATGCCCTGCCGCTTCTCGATCATCCGCACGAAGTCGGCGGCATCCACCAGGCTGTCCATCGTGCCGGTATCCAGCCAGGCAAAGCCACGGCCCAGCAGCTGGACGTCCAGCTCGCCCTTCTTGAGGTACATGTCGTTCAGGGTGGTGATCTCCAGCTCGCCGCGGGCAGAGGGCTTGACCTGCTTTGCCATCTGGACGACTTCCTTGTTGTAGAAGTACAGGCCGGTGATGGCGTAGTTGGACTTCGGGTGCTCCGGCTTTTCCTCCACGCTCAGGACCTTGCCGTTGGCGTCGAACTCGACGATGCCAAAGCGCTCCGGGTCCGGTACGTAGTAGCCGAACACGGTGCAGCGGCCCTTGGTCTCGGCGTTGGAGGCAGCGGTCTTCAGGATCTTGGAGAAGCCGTTGCCGTAGAAGATGTTGTCGCCCAGGATCATGGCGCAGCAGTCGTCGCCGATAAACTCCTCACCCAGAATGAATGCCTGTGCCAGGCCATCGGGAGAGGGCTGGACCTTATATTGCAGATGGATGCCGTACTGGCTGCCATCGCCCAGCAGCGCCTCGAAACGGGGCGTGTCAGTGGGGGTCGAAATGATAAGGATATCCTGGATGCCCGCCAGCATGAGGGTAGACAGAGGATAGTAGATCATCGGCTTGTCGTAGACAGGCAGCAGCTGTTTGCTGGTGACCATGGTCAACGGGTAAAGCCGGGTGCCGGCGCCGCCGGCGAGAATAATACCTTTCATCGTTTGTGCACTCCTTTAATTAAAATGAAAAAAGTTGTGCAGCTATACGAAGCCCTCGTTTCCTCCGGCCTCGTAATATTCAAAGCGGAGCTGCGTCCGCTGTCAACAAAGTTGCAGAAAAACCGCTCTGCCGGGGGTGCTCCGACCACCGCAGATAGTTTTACACTTTATTTTACTATCAAATCGAAAAAAAAGCAAGAAAGAACGGCCCTTTACAGAAATTTTTCTGCAAAGGGGCCGTTCTCCTGATGTCATTTGCGGTTTTCTGGGGGATGAACCTCTCAGTCATCGCTTCGCGATGCCAGCTCTCCCGAAGGGCGAGGTCTGCCTGAGAGGGTTCACCACCGGAATCCCCACTTGGAGAAGTACCGCAGCAGATTGCCGGTCTGCCAGAGAGCAGGCTTGAGGCTGCGGTGGGCAGCGCGGTGCCAGGCGTGGATGGCCGTGAACTGCGGCACAAGATATGCCTTGCCCTGCGTGCGCATCTTCTGGGTGAGGTCGGCGTCTTCCACATACATGAAGTACTTCTCATCGAAGCCGCCCACCGCCCGGAAAGTGCGGGTGCGCACCGCCGAGAAGCTGCCAGTGCAGAACTCGATCTCGGTGGGGCGGGTCAGGTCTTTGTCCTTCATGAGGTAGGCATCGTTGTACTTTGCCCAGAACCTGAGCGCCGGCAGCTGGCGGTAGACCATGGGGCGGAGCGCACACCGGCGCAGCGGCAGCTGCTGGGGGCGGCCATCCGGGAAGACGAGCGCAGGCCGGGCCATGACGACGTCCGGGTGCTGGTCCATCCAGTCGGCCAGGTCGCTCAGGGTGTCCGCCGTCAGCTGGATGTCCGGGTTGAGGATGAAGTGATAGTCGCTGTCCAGTTCCGGCAGGACCATATTGTGGCCGGTGCCGAAGCCGCCGTTCTCGGTGCGGCAGCGGACGATGACCTGCTGCCCCTCCCCTGCTGCCAGCAGGCCGCTGTGCAGCGCTGCTTCCAGCTTTTGGCCGCTGCCGTCCGGGCTGGCGTTGTCCACCAGATAGAGGGTCAGCGGGTGGCGGCGGGTGAACCGCAAAACGGTCTGTGCCGCTTTCAGCGCTTCGTCGTACCCGTTATAGACTACAATACAAGCTGATAGTTTCAAATGGATTCTCCTCTTCTCTGTCGCGGCGCCCGACAAGTTCCGAACGGAACGGCCTGCGCCATCCCGCTCCGGTCTTGGCGGACACGCGAAGCATGACCGGGAAGGTCATTCCAGCGGCAGGATCTTCAGCGCGAAATCCTCCCGCTGGATGTCAAAGTTGGGGTTGGTGCAGGGGTCGCCCTTGGCCAGCAGGTCGCCCCAGCGGGCCTGGAAGCGGAGCACCTCGCCTTGGAAGCGCTTCTGCTTTTCGGGGTTGTCCTCCATGCCGCGGCTCTTGCTCTCGTAGTGGTAGAGCTGGGCGAATGGAGTAAAGACGTTGGTATAACCCGCCTCACGGACGCGGACGCAGAAGTCCACATCGTTGAAGGCCACCGCATAGCTCTCATCCAGGCCGTTCAGCTCCTGATAGATCTCACGGCGGATGAGCAGGCAAGCAGCGGTGTCGCCGTAGACATCCTGCACATAGTTCAGGCGGCCCATGTAGCCATCGGATGCCGCCGGGAAGTATTTGTGCAGGTGGCCCGCCACGCCGCCGATGCCAAAGCCGACACCGGCATGCTGGATGGTGTCGTCCGGATAGAGCAGTTTGGCGCCTACGCAGCCCACCCGCTTTTGCTGGGCGTACATGACCATCTCTTCCAGCCAGTTGGGGGTGATGACCTCGGTGTCGTTGTTCAGCAGCAGCAGATATTCGCCGGTGGCGAACTTCTCGCCGAAGTTATTCAGGGCGCTATAGTTGAAGCCCTTGCCCTGCCAGGTGACGACGTGCAGGTTGGCATGCTCCTGCTCCATCCGCTTGTAAGCACGGAACGTCTCCGGCTGCTTGCTGTTGTTCTCGATGATGATGAGTTCAAAATCCGGGTAGGTGGTGCGGTCGTAGATGGACTCCACACACAGCTCCAGATCCTTGATGTGGTCGCAGGTGGGGATCAAGATACTGACCCGGCCCGGATGCGCGATGGTGTAATCGGTCTTGTAATAACCAGGTGTACCGGGGATGAGGGTCACGTCATCCACCGCCACGCCGCAGCGCTCGTAATGCGCCTTGAGCGCCGCGATGCCCGCCTCAATGCAGTAGGTCTTGGCGGAGATGTCCGCCGCCGTGCTGCCGGGACTGGAGCGCCAGTAGTACAGCGCATGGGGGATGTGGACGATCTTCTCGGCCTGTTCGGTCAGGCGGAGGAAGAGGTCGTAATCCTGACTGCCGTTGTATTCCATCCGCTCACCGCCGCCGCTGCGCTCCATCAGGGCACGGCTGAAGACGGACAGATGACAGATATAGTTGTTGGAGCGGAGGTTGTCCAGCATGAAGTCCGGCTTGAAGTGGTAAAGCACCACGTTCTCCACCTCGCCCTCAAAGGTAGCCTCGTCGGTATAGACGAAGTCCGCCTTCTGCTCGGCGATGGCTTTGGCCGCATACCACAGCGCACAGGGGTGCAGGATGTCATCATGGTCCAGCAGGGCGATATACGCGCCGGTGGCCATTTCAAAGCCATGGTTGGTGTTGCCGGGGATCAGCTCGTTCTTTTCCAGCTTCTGGTAGCGGATGCGCGGATCGGACGCGGCGCGGGCCTGGACCTTCTGGCCCACGGCGGGGTCCTGCCCGGCATCCACGCAGCACAGCTCCCAGTTGCGGTAGGTCTGGTTCACGACGGAATCCAGCAGCTCTTCCAGAAAGTTCAGCGGGGTGTTGTACAGCGGCACCACGATGCTGATCTTCGGCCCGGCGGGCTGGTCGTTTGCCTGCCGGACCAGCAGCTCCACCGGGGCGAAGCGGTCGGCCCGCATCGTCCTGCCGGGGAAGAGCGCCGCGTACACACGGCGGGCACGGGCCTTTTCCAGCATACCGGAAACGCCCTCGGTGCGCAGCTCGTGCAGGAAGACAAAGAGCGGGAAGGTGTGCCAGAGCTGGCGGCTCTTGCTGACCGCATAGCGGGCGGGCCAGGTCATCTTCCAGAAGGTGGAGCCTGTGACCTCGTTCAGAGTCTGCTCCAGCTGCTTTTCGTGGCTGCGGCTCAGGGAGAGGTCGCTGCGCAGCCGCTCGATGAGGGCTGCTTCCTCGCCGCAGGTGCGCTCCGCACGGACCATCCGGTCCCGCAGGATGTCGAGTTCTTCCTCGTAGCCGCGGACCATCCCCATGGCGCTGGGCTGGACGGTGCAGAACAGCGCCGCCTGCTGGGCACGGCCCCGGCTGCGCCACTGCAGATCACGGTAGTAGCCGCGCTCGGCCAGCTTTTCCGCCCATGCGGACAGGGCGGTGGCATCGGTGCACACTAGCAGGACCTGTTCGGCCAGCCGGGCGGGCAGTTCGACCCAGACCGGGTCTTCCACCACCAGCAGCTCCGGCTGGGCCGTGGCGGCCGCCGTCCAGGAGTTGGCCCGGATGCCCGCACGGCGCAGCGCCTTTTCCAGCAGCGCACCGGACTCCTCATCGGCTGCAAGCACCGCAGCCGCCTCTGGTGCCAGCTCCTCCGCGATGCGCTGTGCCAGCAGGCGGCAGCGCTCTGCAGCCTCTCTCGTTTCCTTTTCTTTCTCCAACTGCATTTCTGATTTCTCCACTTCTCCGCAGGACGCAGATCCCGCGCTTCGCTTTCCTACAAACTAATATAGTATACCAGATTCCGCCCCGTTTGAGAAGCGCTTTTGCCCATTTTCCTGCGGATGCCAGTTCTTTAGCCGAACAGACTGCTCAGCCAGCCGAACAGGCCGGAAGTGCCGCGGCCCGCCTTGCCGATGGAGGTGCCGGGATAATAGTGCTTGAGGATCTTTTTATAATTCATTCCACGCTCGTTGGCATAGCCCACTGCGCCGCACTGGCTCATGCCAACGCCGTGGCCGTAGCCGTAGTAGTACATCACCGGGGTGCCGTTGGCATCGGTACCGAAATCGAAGCAGTAGCGGGAGCTGACGAACTGGCCGAGGTACCGGTAGCTGCTGCCATCGACCGTCAGGGTGTTGTACTGCACATAGCCGCCCAGATCCTTGTGGGTGGTGTCAGCGCTCTGGTAAGCCTGCCCTGTTTTGCTGTTGGTGTATTCGGTATAGCGGTAGTCCTTGCCGATGATGCGGCGCATCAGGTTATGATACTGCTCCTCATAGGGGCTTTCCACGCTCTGCAAATACGGTACATCGCTGCCCCAGGCATCCTGACCGGAACAGGTGCCGTAGGTGCCGGTCTGGGTGTTGTAGCCCGCGCTGGCCGACCACACCGCATCAATGACCGAACCGTTGTAGGTCACGACCTCGTCTTTGACCGGCTCGATGGCCTTGCGCAGAGCCTCCCGCGTGGAGGACGGGATCTCATCCACCGGGGTGTAGATCAGGGCGTTGGCCGAAGAGCCGTACTGTTTATGGTACAGCAGATAGGAGTGGATGGCCACAGCCTGCGCCTTCCAGGCCTGCTGCGCCGCCGACGCGCTGACGAAGCTGCCAATGGAGCCAAGTTCGGTGTAGGTGATGCCCACCAGGCAGTCCACCAGATCGAGCGTCACGTTCCGGCGCAGGCCCTTGCCCTTGATGTTCAGGTAAGGCATCGTGATCTTATTCCGCGAGCCGAACAGCCAGCTCAGGCAGTTTTCTTCCTCCGCCGGGATCAGAGTCGTGTCCGCGCCGCCCATGGTGGTGGGGTGGGCCGTCTCGCCCTCAGCAAATGCGGCGGGGGCCGCCGTGCACAGCAGCACCACTGCCAGTACCAGCGCCGCAATGCGGCGTGCAACCATCGAAATACGCTTCAAAGTCGGTTTCCTCCCAGTATGCACCTCATATGTGCAATTTTTTCTTCCAGTTTAACACACCCGGCGGGCCTGGGCAAGAACCAGACTTTGTTTTTCACATTTGCCTTCTTCCCGCCCGGCCCTGAGAAAGTTTCCACGAAACAGAAAATCCAGTACCCGGTTCGGATACTGGATCTCTTGGTGGGCGCGGGTGGATATCGCGAGCCGCGCTGCTAAAAACAGCCCACCGGGCTGTTTTTGCGCTGTCTTCTGCGACAGCGCCGCAGCTGTTCGAATCCGCCCGCTCAGCCCTGAAAAAGTTTCTACAAAACAGAAAATCCAGCACCCGGTTCGGATGCTGGACCTCTTGGTGGGCGCGGGTGGAGTCGCGAGCCGCGCATCTAAAAAAGCCCCACTGGGGCTTTTTTGCCCGCCGGACTGTACGGCGGGCCGATGCTGTTCGAATCCGCCCGCTCAGCCCTGAAAAAGTTTCTACAAAACAGAAGATCCAGCACCCGGTTCGGATGCTGGATCTCTTGGTGGGCGCGGGTGGATTCGAACCACCGAAGCTGAAAAGCAGCAGATTTACAGTCTGTCCCCATTGGCCACTCGGGAACACGCCCAGATTCTGTTTACATCCTTGCCGGACGACTTGTTTATTTTAGCAGACAAAAGCGGATTTGTCAACCGTTTTTTCGCATTTTTTCAGCTTCTTTTTTCGCGGACAAAAAAGCGGCGCAGCTTGGCGGAAATTCTCCGCTCCGGCTGCGCCGTTTTGCGAACGATTCATGGAGCGGGGCGTCTCCCCTGCTCAGGGTTCCAGATGTTTCCGGCGCTCATAGTCCCGGAGGGCCTCAATGGCCTCGCCGGAAAGCGGATAGAGCGCGATGAGGTTGAAGATGGTCATCAGGCCGATGCCCACATCGCCAAGGTCCCACACGACCGTGTAGGCCTGCACACCGCCCACCAGCAGCATTCCCAGCGCCAATACCTTATAAAGGGTCTGCCAGAGCCAGCGGTCCCCGAAGAGATACGCCACATTGGAGCGGGCGTAGAACAGGATACCGATGAAGGTGGAAAAGCTGAACAGCGCCAGCGTCACAGCGATGAAGATGACGCCGAAGCTGCCCAGATGGTACTGCACCGCCGCCTGCAAGAGGTCCATGCCGGTCAGGCCCGCCGTGACGGATTCCGGGGCCAGCAGCATGACGAAGGCCGTGCAGCTGCAAATGACGATCGTATCAACGAGGACGCCCAGTGCCTGGACCAATCCCATCTTGACCGGGTCATCGCATTCGGCAGCTGCGGCCGCACAGGGTGCCGAGCCGCTGCCCGCCTCGTTGGAGAACAGGCCGCGCTTGATGCCGTTCATCAGAACGGCACCAAAGCCGCCCGCCGCCACCTGCCGCAGGCCGAAGGCTTCCGAGAAGATGCTGCCCAGCACCGCCGGGAGGTGGGTGATATTGGTCGCGATGACATAAAGCGTCATCACAAAATAGCAGACCGCCATCACCGGCACGATGACGTCCAGGCTTTTCACGGTGGCGTTCTTGCGCAGCACGATGACTGCCGCCAGCACCACCAGTGCCACCGTCGTTGCAATGGGCGGGATGTGGAACGCATTCTTGAACGCCGAGCTCACCGAGTTGCTGACGACCTGGCTGATTCCGCACCAGCAGATGAGGCCCGACAGCGCAAACAGCACCGCGGCCACCGATCGCCGCAGCGGTTTCTTCCGCTTCCGCTCCGCCCACACGTGGATATAATAGGCCGGGCCGCCGCGCTGGCCGCCGTAGAGCGGGTCGGACTGTCGGTACTTCTGGGCCAGGGTGGATTCCACAAACGCGGTGGACGCGCCCAGCAAGGCCGTGACCCACATCCAGAACACTGCGCCCGCGCCACCGGCAGACACCGCCGCCACAACGCCCACCAGATTGCCCATGCCCACGCGGGTGGCCGTGGAAACGATGAGGGTCTGGAACGACGAAAGGCTGTCCCTGCTCTGGTTTTTCTCGCAGACGGCCGAGATCATATCCCGGAACAGCCGCACCGGCAGCAGACGCGTCCGCAGGGTGAAGAACACCCCCGCCATGAGCAGCAACACCACCATCAGCGAGATCCCCACGCCGCCCGCAATGGGCAGCACAAACAAATCGCCCCAGAGAAAACGGTAGACCGTTTCAATCAAATGAATCAACTGGGTCTCCTCCTGTGTTTTATACTTCGTACTTTATTATACTGGTTCAGTTCAGTTTTGTAAAGCGGAAAAAACAGCAGACAGTCCGGAGCAGGTCGTCTCCGGGCTGTCTGCTGTTTATGATATGGAAGGAGAATCGGGAACGGTCGAAATTTTAGCCTTTTACGCCGCCCAGTGCTACGCCGCGGACGATGAACTTCGAGAGCAGCAGGTAGACGATGATCACGGGCAGGATGGCGATGGCGACCATCATATACACCTTGCCCATATCGAACTTCAGGAAGTCTGCACTGCGCAGCTGTGCGATCAGGATGGGCAGGGTCTTCTTATCGGCGGTATCCAGGACCAGAGCGGGGATAAAGTAGTTGTTCCAGCTGGACACGAAGGCGAAGATGGCCTGCACCGCCAGCGCGGGCTTCATGATGGGGAGCACGATCTTATTGAAGGTGTAGAACTCTCCGGCTCCGTCGATGCGGGCCGCTTCCACGATCTCCATCGGCAGGCTGGCGTCAAGGTACTGCTTCATGAAGAAGAAGACGGCAGGTGCTGCGATGCTGGGGATGATGAGCGGGAGGAACGAGTTCTTCAGGCCCATCTTCGTGATGAGCTGCAAAAAGCCCAGAGCCGACACCTGCGTCGGCATGGTCATGATGAGCAGGATGATGGCGAACGCCGCCTTCTTGAACCGGAAGTTGTAGGCGTAGATGCCGTAGGCCGTCAGGGCCGAGAAGTAGACGCTGAGCGCAGCCGAGCAGGCCGAGACGATCAGGCTGTTTCGCACACCGGTCAGCACCGGGATGTTCGCGTCGTTCAGCACGTTTTTCAGGTTGGTCATCAGGGATTTGCCGGGGAGCAGCGAAAAACCTTTCTGGATCTCAAAGTGGGTGCGGGTGGAGTTGATGACCAGCACATAGAAGAAGAACAGGCACAGAAAGCTGATGAGCACCAGCGCGATATAGCACCCGGTGCGGCGGGCTGCCAGTGTGGCTTTTTCCGACTTTGTCGATGCAGTGTGAGCCATTACTTTTTCCCTCCTTTCAGAGCCTTGCGCTCTGCCTTGCTGCGGCCATCGTCCTCCCTGGTCAGGCTCACGTAAACGACGACGCAGAGCACTGCGCAGACGAGGAACAGCACCACAGACACCGCGCCTGCCATGCCGTAGTTCTTGCTGAACAGGTGGTTGTTCAGGTACATGATCATGGTGGTGGAGGTGCGGTCCGGGCCGCCCTTGCCGTTGGTCAGGATCTGCGGCACATCGAACATCTGCAAGCCGCCGATCATCGAGGTGATCATGACGTAAACGAGGATGGGGCGGATGAGCGGGATGGTGATCTTCCAGAACATCTGGTTCGGGGTGCAGCCATCCAGCTCGGCGGCCTCATACAGGGTGGGGTCCACGCCCATGATGGCGGCCATCAGCATGATGGTGGTGTTGCCGAACCACATCAGGAAGTTCATCAGGCCGATCAGACCGCGGTTGCCCCAGACCGTGTTCAAGAAGCTGAACGGCTGCTTGAGGATGCCCATGCCCATCAGCGCCGCATTGACGGGGCCGTTGTCCGAGAAGAGGGCGAAGAACAGCATAGCGAACGCCGATGCCATGATCAGGTTGGGCATGTAGATGACCGTCTTGAAGAAGGTCTGGCCCTTCAGCTTGAGGCGCAGGTCGGTGAACCAGGCCGCCAGCAGCAGGGAGATGGCGATCTGCGGGATGAAGCCGATGATCCAGAGCAGCAGCGTGTTGCTGAAATATTTGGGCAGGTCTGTTGCAAACAGGGTCGCGTAGTTTTTCAAGCCCACAAAGTTGGGCCCGATGATCTTCAGACCGCTGCGGTAATATTCAAAGAAGCTGTAATAGATGGTGGATGCCAGGGGGATCAGCTGGAATACCGCGAAAATGAGAAAGAACGGTGCGATGAAGATGTAGCCCCATTTCGCGTAGCTGATCGACCCTTTCTTTTTTGTTTTCTCTCCCATGTGACTGCCTCCTGACGGGTGTTCCAGGAAAAAAGGGAGCGGGCGGGGCACTGCGCCCGGCCCGCCCCCCTGATCTCAGTTGTGTGCGAGTGCGTCTGCCTTATGCGGGCCAGACAACGTCGGTCAGCTCCGGATACTTCTCCTTGATGGCAGTCTCGAAGTTTGCCTTTGCGGTATCTTCATCCACGTTGCCGGTGAAGTAATCCTTGAAGGCGGTCTGGAAGCTCTCGTTCAGGCCCTGGTCATACGGGCCGGCGTTGGACATGTCGATCTTCTTGGCTGCCTCTGCGAACAGCGCGATGTGGTTCTGGCCGCCCAGGAAGTCGGACTTGTAATCGCTGCTGGCGATCTCTTCCATGGCCTTTTCGTTGTTGGTGTAGTCCTGAGTATCCAGGGTGATCTGCTTCATGATGGCCTCATCGCAGGTCAGCTTCTGCATGACATCCTTGATGGTGTCGAGGTTGTCGCTGCCGGCTGCGCCGCAGATCCAGGTGCCGCCCCAGTAATACGGCTGAGGGCCTTCGCAGACTGCGTAGTCACCGTAGATGCCGTTGCCGACCTCTTCCTTGCCGCCCTCAGAAGTAGGCGTCTCCAGAGAGTTGCCCAGCAGGGTGAAGTTGATGCCCCAGGTGGAGTAGAAGAAGCCGAAGACCTTGCCGTTGGGGCCCTGGTCGGAGGCCCACTGGCTGTCCCACAGGCTGGACTTGTTGTTGTAGCCCTTGTCGGTGTACTCCTTGGTCTGATCGACCCACTTCATGATGTTCTCATCGACGGTGACGGTGGTGCCGGTGACCCAGGGCGCTGCCACGTTGTTGGAGAAGGTGCGGTATGCGTCATCGAAGCCGGACAGCATCTTGTAGCCCTTGGCGGATGCCTGTGCGGCGACGTCGTTGAACTTGTCCCAATCGGACAGGCAGGTCTGGACTTCGGTGGGATCATCGGTGCCCAGAACATCCTTTGCGATGCTGCGGCGGTAGGCGAACAGGCCCGGCGTCGCCTGCCAGGTGGTGCCGCGCTGGCTGCCATCGACGGTGACGATGTCCTTGGTGTACTGATACTGACCGGCCAGGTCGGCGTCGGTCAGGCCGATGTCCTTCTTGACATCCAGAACGTAATCGGAATCGACATACTTCAGCGCGTAGTCGGCCTCGATCAGGAAGATATCGATCTTATCATCATCGGCTGCGGAGTCCTGGCTCAGCAGGGCCTCGTCCAGCTTGTTCTGATAGTTGTTGTTCTCGTTGGCATTGATGGTCCACTTCACGGTCGTGCCATCCTTCAGGGTGGTGGTGGACTTATCCGATGCGATGGCGGAGACTTCGGGGTAATAATCGTTGAAGCGGCTCTGGAATTCGTCGTTCCAGCACCAGATGTTCAGAACCTTGCCCTGTGCGGCAGGCCCGGCTGCGGCAGAAGAAGCGGCTGCAGAGGAGGCTGCGGTCGAGCTGGCAGTGGAAGAACTGCCGCCGCATGCAGAAAGCGCTGCGGTGATGGCGACTGCACCAGAAGCGACCAGGAAATTACGACGCGAAATCTTTCTCATAGTAGAAAACCTCCTTCAATGGTTCTCATGCAAACGAAATCCGATTTGTTTTATCAAAGCTCCGGTCCGCCCGGAGCCGAGGAACTATGTTTGGGCTGGTCGGCCGACGGAGTCGCCTTCCAGCAGCTTGCCGGTCACGAGCAGTTGCTCGGCCAGTGTCACACGCGGGTGCTCGATCATCTGCACCAGCTTGTCTGCGGCGGTGCGCCCCAGCATCATGGTGTTCTGCTGGTAGGTCGCCAGCTGCGGCTTCATGACGCGGGAGAGGTAGATGCCGTCGTAGCCCATCACGGAGATGTCCTCCGGGATGCTCAGCCCCGCCTCCGCGATGGCATTGTAGCCGCCCATGGCGGAGAAGTCATCGGGGAAGAGGATGCAGGTGGGCCGCTGCGGAAGCGCCAGCAGTGCTTTCGTTTCCTGTGCGCAGCGGGCGGCATCGTGGTAGATGCCCTCCCGCACATACACATCCGGAACTTCCAGCCCCAGCTCATCGCAGCTCTTGTAGAAGCCCGCCAGACGGTTCTCGGTAACGGCGGTCCGCTCGCCATGGATGAAAGCGATGCGGCGGTGGCCCTGGCTGTATGCCGTGCGGACCAGCGCCGAAAGGCCGGCCACGTTGTCCGAAAGGACTGCCATCCGGTTGTTGAACACGTGGTCGATCGTGACGACCGGCACATCGCTGTTCACCAGCTCGATCACCTGCGGGTCTGTGAAATCCACACAGGCGATCACGGCTCCGTCCACCCCGCGGTAGTGGCAGTGCTCCAGATAGGTCATCGTCTTGCCGCCGAGGTTCCGGTTGATAAAGGTGATATCGTAGCCCAGCTGCTCGACCCGGACTTTGAAGCTGTCCAGCACAGCGGAGAAGTATTCGTGTGCCAGGCCGCTCTGCCGTTCGTCCACGAACAGGACGCCGATGTTATAAGTACGGTTGGTCTTCATGGAGCGGGCCGCCATATTGGGAACATAGCCCATCCGGCGAGCCGCCTCCCGAACACGGGTGCGGGTGGCTTCGGAGATATCCGACTGGCCGTTGAGCGCCTTGCTCACCGTGGCCACCGAGACCCCGCATTCCTGCGCCAGATCTTTCAGGGATGACATTTCGTCGTCCTCCTCTCAGGAACCGATTGGCTCTGAACGAATCCTAAATCGTTTTCGCAACTTCAATATAGCGCATTTCGCACCAAAAATCAAGCGCAAACGAAAATCTTTTGTGTCGATTGCCATGATTTTGGCGGTTTGTTCGATTTTCGGCGAATCAAATTATGCAGTTTGCTCCATTTTCGCTCTCTTTCGCTCATTTTCGAATATTTTTTCGCTTCCTGCTTTCGTATCAGTGGGGACATTCTGGCAGGATCTTATTATTACTTTAGAATAGGGATTTTCTTTCCCAGTTTGGAGCCTGTGGGCCGGTTTCAGAAGGCGCAGCGCTTCCCCTGCCCCGCCTGCTTCACATGAAAAAAGCTCGTTCTCTCTTCAAAATCATTACAAAATTCTTACAATTCCTCCGAAATTTGCTTTCTGTCCGGTACGTTGTATATTTCATAAAACCACTTGAATTTCGCTGTGGAATCGGTTATGCTTAAAGCAACGTAATCGTTCTCTCTTTTCTTGCAGCGCGTTCTTAATCGTTTTCGCTTTTCCGATGGTTGCAGCGCGTTTCCTGTTTTTGCAAAGGAGGAACTGATCGTATGAAATTCGGACATTTTGATGATGTGCATCGGGAATACGTGATCGACACGCCCCGCACGCCCCTGCCCTGGATCAACTATCTGGGCAGCGAGGACTTCTTCAGTCTGGTGTCCAACACCGGCGGCGGCTACAGCTTTTACCGGGATGCGCGGCTGCGCCGCATCACCCGTTACCGCTACAACAACTCTCCGCTGGATATGGACGGCCACCGCATCTACATCAACGACGGCGGCACGATCTGGAACCCCGGCTGGCAGCCCACCAAGACCGAGCTGGACGCTTACAGCTGCCGCCACGGTCTGGGCTACACCATCCTGACCGGCGAGAAGAACGGCATCCGCGCCCAGCAGGAGCTGTTCGTCCCGCGTGGCGACGCCTGCGAGATCGACCGCCTGACGCTGGAAAACAAGACCGATGCCCCCCGCACACTGGATGTGTTCAGCTACGTGGAGTTCTGCCTGTGGGACGCCATGGACGACAGCTCCAACTTCCAGCGCAACTTCTCCACCGGCGAAGTGGAGGTCGTGGGCAGCGCCATCTACCACAAGACCGAGTATCGCGAGCGCCGCGACCACTACGCGGTGTTCTGGGCCAACACCCCGGTCACCAGCTTCGACACCGCCCGCGACGCCTTCTGCGGCGTATACGGCGGCCCCGCCGAGCCGGAAGCCGTCAAGGCGGGCCGCTGCTCCAACAGCATTGCCCACGGCTGGGCTCCGGTCGGTGCCCACCACTTCCACCTGACTCTGGAAGCCGGGGAGACCCGGACTATCCTCTTCGGGCTGGGCTACATCGAGAACCCCGTGGACGAAAAGTTCACCGCCCCCGGCGTTATCAATAAGACCCGCGCCGAGGCCATGATGGCTCGCTACGCCACCGACGCTCAGGTGGACGAAGCCCGCAGAGCGCTGGCCGACCACTGGGACAAGCTGCTCTCCACCCTGCAATTGCACTCCGGCGACGAGAAGCTGGACCGGATGGTCAACCTGTGGCACCAGTACCAGTGCATGGTCACCTTCAACATGAGCCGCTCGGCCAGCTACTACGAAAGCGGCATTGGCCGCGGGATGGGCTTCCGCGACAGCTGCCAGGACCTGCTGGGCTTCGTCCACATGATCCCGGAGCGCGCCCGCGGCCGCATTCTGGACATCGCCGCCACCCAGTTCGAGGATGGCAGCGCCTACCACCAGTATCAGCCTCTGACCAAAAAGGGCAACCGCGATGTTGGCACCGGCTTCAACGATGACCCGCTCTGGCTCATCGCAGGCACCGCCGCCTATCTCCGCGAGACCGGCGACTGGTCCATTCTGGACGAGTCCGTCGCTTTTGACAACGATGCGAGCAAGGCACAGCCCCTCATGGAGCATCTGCGCCGTAGCTTCCGCTTCACCCGCACCCACCTCGGCCCCCACGGCCTGCCCCTCATCGGCCGCGCTGACTGGAACGACTGCCTGAACCTGAACTGCTTCTCCGAGCACCCCGGCGAGAGCTTCCAGATCACCGGCCCCAGCGAAGGCCCGGTGGCCGAAAGCGTTTTCATCGCGGGCATGTTCGTCAAGTACGGCAGCGAGTACGCCGACCTGTGCGACCACCGCAGCCTCCCGGAGGAGGCCGCCGAGGCCCGCGCCGCCATCGCGGAAGTCGAGCAGGCCGCTCTGACCGCCGGCTGGGACGGTGCCTGGTTCCGCCGCGCCTACGATGCCTTCGGCCAGCCCATCGGCAGCAAGGAATGCGATGAGGGCCAGATCTTCATTGAGCCGCAGGGCATGTGCGTCATGGCAGGCATCGGCAAAACGACCGGTCAGGCCGAGCAGGCGCTGCGGAGCGTGGAAGAGCGGCTCGACACCAAGTACGGCGTCGTTCTGCTCCAGCCCGCCTACACCACCTACCGCCTCAACCTCGGCGAGATCTCCAGCTACCCTCCGGGATACAAGGAGAATGCCGGCATCTTCTGCCACAACAATCCGTGGATCAGCTGCGCCGAGACCGTGCTCGGCCACGGCGACCGTGCCTTTGAAGTCTACAAGAAGACCTGCCCCGCCTACATCGAGGACATCTCCGAGATCCACCGCACCGAGCCGTATGTCTACAGCCAGATGGTCGCCGGCATCGACGCCCCGACCTTCGGCGAGGCAAAGAACAGCTGGCTGACCGGCACCGCCGCCTGGACCTTCTTCAATGTCAGCCAGTACATCCTCGGTGTGCAGCCCACACTGGACGGCCTGAAAATCGACCCCTGCATCCCACACACACTGCCCGGCTTCACCGTCACCCGCCGCTACCGCGGGGCCGTGTACCACATCCGGGTCGAGAACCCTGACGCCGTGCAGAAGGGCGTGAAGCGCGTCACCGTCAACGGTTCTCCCATCCCCGGCAATGTACTCCCCATCGCCAAAGCTGGCGAGACCGTGGAAGTCGCGGTCGTGATGGGATAAAGTTCCCGATTTTCCTTTTTCTCATAAACGAAATCCCCGGCTCTGCAATACGCGGAGCCGGGGATTTCGTTTTGCTCGATTTATTCTTTGAACGTTTAGCGCAAGTCAAGAAATTAGCGCAACATCAAAAACAGCATCTCAATGATGTACAATTCAACGATGTTGCAGTCGCATTAAAAAGTTGAATTGCTATAGAAGTTAGAATTTTGCATATCTATTGATGTCTGACGGCTGGGCATTGAAGTGCTTCGGAGCGTTGTAAAGTATCTTGTTGGTGCCCCTTTCCGTGTAGCCTTCAATGCTGATCTGGTTCCACATTGCCTCGCTTCCGCCATAGCAGATTTCCACATATTTGCAGTTTTCAAAAGTATAAACTTCAATTCGTGTCAGGCTGCGCGGAAGATAGACACATTCAAGAGCTGCGCATCCAGAAAACGCCGAGCGTCCAACACTGGTCACACCTTCCGGAATTGCAGTTTTATGAAGCGATTTACACTCATAAAACGCCTGTGCACCAATCGTTTTCAGTCCTTTTGGCAGAGTCAGCCTGGTCAAGCCAGCATACTGGAAAGATTTGTCTCCAATTGTTGTAATGCTGTCTGGCAGTGTGATCTCCTTTAATGCCTTACATCCCATAAAAGCTTCATTGCCGATATTTTTCACACCATTCGGCAACACGATTTTTTCCATTGCAGAGCAATTGTTGAACGCATCGTATTCAATGTTTACGACGCCTTCCGGAATCACAACACTGCTCAGAGAAGTGCATCCATTGAACAGACAACCCGAAATCGTGGTGATTTTTTTAGGAAGAGCTACGCTTTCCAGTGCAATGCACTTCTGGAACGCGTATTTTCCAATCGTCGTAATACTGTCTGGCAGATTGATGTTCGTCAACGCACTGCATCCATTGAACACCGACGGCCCAATGACAGCCAGACCGTCCGGCAGAGAAACACCGGTCAACGCCGTGCAATATTGGAAAGTGCTCTCCTTCAGTTCAGCCACCTTTTTGGGGATCGTAATTGTTTTCAACGAAGAACAGTTATAGAACGCACCAGTTCCGATGCTTGTGACCGTATCCGGAAGTGCGATCTCACCCAGCGAAATGCAGTTTTTGAATGCGCTTTCTCTAATCACACGAATCGTCTTGGGAAGTGTCACATTTTTCAGTTGTTTGCAATCAGAGAAGGTATTCGTCGGAATCTCCAAAACCTCACCCACAATTTGCACATTCTGCAAACTTGAGCATTGATAGAAGGTTCCGAATCCGAGACTTACATTGCCAAGAATCGTTGCGCTTTGAAGTGCCGCATTGCGGTAAAAGACGCCATCTTCCATCTTTGTCACGCTCTTGGGAACAACAACCTCAATCAGTGCATCCAATGCAAACGCATACGTTCCAATCGTCTGCAGCCCTTCCGGGAATGTTACTGCCGATAAATTTCCGCACGCATAAAAAGCCTTTGCACCAATCGACTTCACGGTATCCGGAATGACCACACTGGTAATATTGTTATCCTGATAGAAGCAGTTATTTCCAATCGCTGTCACTGTCAGCTTCTTTTCGCCCACCTTACGAGGAATGGTAACTGCGCCAGAAGGCACCTTTTCGCCGGACTTGTTATAGCCGGTCAGAGTCGCGGTGCCATTGCCGTTGTCCTTGTAGGTCCACTCGATGCCATCGCTGGGTTCATCCGGTTCCGTAGGCGTTTCCGGTTCAGACGGTTCCGGTTCTGTGGGATTTGGCGTCGGTTTTTCCGGCTCGGTAGGAGTCGGCTTTTCCGGTTCTGTCGGAGTCGTGACCGTTCCACCGCCCATCGTGTTGTTGTCCGGGTTGGACGGAGCCGGAGCTTCGCCGCCGCCCGCACAGGCCGTCAGAAGCACCGCTGCCAGCACAGCCGCCGTCACTCCACGCAAGATTTTCTTTTTCAACCGCATAGAAATCACTCCTTCGTTTGTTTTCCAAAGCGATAGCTTAACTGTATAGACTTTTTATGTCTATTAAGTTTATTCGATTATAGCACACTCCACTCTATACTGCAAGAAAATAATAAACTCTATGGTCAAAAGTTAAACCATGTAGACAAAGAGGAAATCTATGGACTATGCCGCTATAGGAAAACGAATCCGTGCACATCGGAAGCGTCTGAATTTATCGCAAGAAGAATTAGCCGAAATGGTCAACATCTCAACCGTTCATATGAGCCACATCGAAACGGGATATACGAAGCTCAGTCTCCCTGTTCTGGTGGACCTCGCCTGCGCACTGGGTGTACGAACAGACGACTTGATTTTTGATAGAGATGCTCTTGGCAAAACCGAATTGCTGGAAGAGATCACGCTGGAACTACAGGATTGCTCTAATGCCCAGCTTCTTGCCTTGCGACAAATTTTATCCAGCTCCAAAGATGCCATTTCCAAATATCTATAGCCGTTTGCATTTTTAATGTATCCGAATCATCCGCATCCTCCCCACCGCCAAAGCTGGCGAGACCGTGGAAGTCACGGTCGTGATGGGATAATTTTTGGATAATTTTCAGGATAGAGAAACCCCCGGCCAGAGATTCCAACATCTCCAGCCGGGGGTTATTTTTGCGCTTTCTTACCAGCGCGTCATATTCTTTTTTCACTCCTACGTATTTTTTGCTTCACTCTTCATCCAGCGCCCAATGATAGGCGCAGCGCACGGCCTTGTTCCAGCCTTTGATGCGCCTGGTGCGCTCCTCGGCCGAGATATCCGGCAGGAAGGTGCGGTCCACCGACCAGTTCCGGACCACCTCGTCGGTGGACTGCCAGTAGCCCACGGCAAGGCCTGCAAGGTAGGCCGCGCCGAGGGCGGTCGTTTCCACGCAGCAGGGGCGCTCCACCGGCAGGCTGCTGATGTCGGCCATGGTCTGCATCAGGTAGTTGTTGGCGCAGGCACCGCCGTCCACCTTCAGGGCCTTCATGGCGATGCCGGAGTCGGCCTCCATGGCGTGGAGAACATCGTTCACCTGATAGCACAGGCTGTCCAGCGTGGCACGGATGATGTGATTTTTGTTGCAGCCGCGGGTCAGGCCAACGATGGTGCCGCGGGCGTACTGATCCCAGTGGGGCGCACCGAGGCCGGTGAAGGCGGGCACCACATAACAGCCGTTGGTGTCCTTCACTTTCCGGGCCATATACTCGGAGTCGCGGGCTTCTTCCAGCAGCCGCAGCTCGTCCCGCAGCCACTGGATGGCCGCACCGGCCACGAAGATGGAACCTTCCAGCGCATAATTCACGCTTTTTCCGCTGCTGCACGCAATGGTCGTGACAAGGCCGTTTTTCGAGACGACCGGCGTTTTGCCGGTGTTCATCAACAGAAAGCCGCCGGTGCCGAAGGTGTTCTTCGCCTCACCCGCCGAAAAGCAGGTCTGCCCGAAGAGCGCGGCCTGCTGGTCGCCCGCTGCGCCTGCAATTTTGATGCCCGAACCAAAGTGCATCGGGTCGGCCTCCGCGTAGAAGCAGCTGGACGGCATGGGCGTTGGCAGCATACAGCGCGGGATGTTCAGCTCCCGCAGGATGTCCTCATCCCACTCCAGCGTGTGGATGTTGAACAGCATCGTGCGGCTGGCGTTGGTGTAGTCGGTCACATGGACCCGGCCGCAGGTCAGCTTCCAGATGAGCCAAGTCTCCACCGTGCCGAACAGCAGCCGCCCGGCCTCGGCCTTTTCCCGCGCGCCGGGCACATTGTCCAGGATCCACTTCAGTTTGGTGGCGGAGAAGTATGCGTCAATGACCAGACCCGTCTTTGCCCGGAAGGTCTCGGTCAGGCCCCGCGCCTTGAGCTCGTCGCAGTAGGCGCTGGTGCGGCGGCACTGCCAGACGATGGCATGATAGACCGGCTCCCCGGTCTCACGGTCCCATACGATGGTGGTCTCGCGCTGGTTCGTGATGCCGATGGCCGCGATGTCCGACGCGCTGGCCCCGATCTGGTTCATGGCCGAGAGCGCCACGCCCAGCTGCGTGGTCCAGATCTCGTTTGCGTCATGCTCCACCCAGCCCGGCTTCGGGAAATACTGGGTGAACTCCTTCTGCGCCACGCTGCACATCTCGCCCGCCTTGTTGAACAGGATGCAGCGGTTCGAGGTCGTCCCAGCATCCAGCGCCATGATATAGTTCATATCCACGTTCCTTTCTTACACCACATCCCCTGGGCTTCCTGGTCGTGTCTGTGTGGTTGTATTATAACGCACCGGCCGCGCGATTGCAACGCATCTGAACCCGCTCTGCAAAATCTTCAAATTTCGTATTGACAACTTGCCGTTGTTTATTTATACTGATTTTACACACAAACGCAGCCATTTCACAACCAAAAGGAGGCGAAGTGAATGGATCGTTCCCCCTAGCGCCGTTTTCCCTGCACAGGGCAGCGTTCTGCTTTTTCCTGTTCCTGCTTGCACTCAATCTTTTTTACAGATGGGAGGTTTTCTATGATCGAACAACAAATTACGCTCTGCTCCAACGGCCGCGCCGTCCTTTCGGGCTATTCCGGCGGGCTTCTGCTTGGCTACGCGCACAACACCGGCGTCTATCGGCTGCGGGTCGTCTGCTCCGGCGAGTGGGACGGCACCACCGTTGTGGCGTTCTGGCATCTGCCCGGTCCGGCCGAGCCGCTGACCACCCTTGTGGCCGACGGAGCCGTCGAAGTGCCCGCCCTCGTCACCGTGCAGGGCGGCAGCGGGACCGTCACCTTTGAAGGCTCCGACGGCACCCGCACCGTGACCAGCGCCAGCGTCCCGTACCGCGTGCTGACCAACTCCGGCACCACGGACCCAACCCTGCCCGAACCGGGCACCCCGGCCTGGCAGCAGTTTTTGCAGCAGGTCAAGCGGGAGCTTCGCAACGCCGCATCCGGCCTGTCCGACGAGGAGCGCGGGCTCATCCTTGCGCTGTTCCGCCACGCCGTCTACGACAACGGCGAGATGCTGCCCCACTACAATGCACTGGCCGCACTCTGGAGCGGCAGCAGCCTGCCCGATGTCCCGCCCACGCCCAGCCAGCCAGATCCCCCCAGCCAGCCGGACACCCCCATCAGCGGCCTGCCGACGCCGCGCTATAAACTGGCGGCTCCGAAGACCTTTGTGCCGGCCAACAAAGAGTGGATCGACACCGGGATCAAGCCGTTCGCAGCCATCGACACCGGCATGAATCTGACGGTGTACGCCACCTTTACGGTGGCTGACAGTGCAGTTAATACGGTGACAACTTTGCTTGATTGCTTCAGCGATATCACCAACGATCAGAGAGGCATCATCGTTTCAACATGGACCAACGGAACCGTGGGCATGAACATGTTCACCTACGGCAGTCACTTTGTCAAGATCGAATCCGGGAAGAAACTGAAGTTTCTGCTCCAGATCAAGGGGACGCAGTTCCGGTTCCTGTCGTACGGTTCCATGACCGAGTGGAAGAACATTCCGAACTATGCCGCGAACAAGACCGTGGATCGTTCGCTGATCCTTGGCGCTTCCTGGACCACCGCCTCAGGCGAAATTACGGACGGCAAGGCACGTTTCTTCAATGGCACGGTGTACGACTTCCAGGTATTCGACACGGCACTGACCGACGCACAGATCACGACCCTGATGGAGGCAAACTGATATGGTATACGACCTGAATGGCACCACGCTGAGCACAGGCGGCAGCGGCAGCGGGATGCTGAACGTGCTGGATTACGGCTTCAAGGCCGACGGCACCACCGACAACCTGGCCGCGTTCAACGCGCTCATCGCCGCGCACCCGGCCGAGACGCTGTATTTCCCGAAGGGCGTGTATGCGTTTTCCGGCAAGCTGGTATTCGACCAGTGCTACATGGAACTGGACAACGCCGAGCTGAAATGCACGTCCCACACCAAGGTGAACCGGTTCATCGAGATCCGCGGCAAGATGTACCCGCCCGAAACGCCCCAGCAGGACATGTTCATCCGGGGCAACGGCAAGGTCAACGCAAACTTCAAGGCAGACGACTGCATCGCCGTGGCACGGCAGAAATGCACCCTGTTGGATCATATCTCCATCCAGAATTTCCAGCGGTACGGCATCTGCGGCAAGTTCAACGACTCTTCTATGACCACCGGCGACGGCCAGACGGAAGCGAACCTCTCGTATGAGCTGATGGTGCGCAACTGCATGATCGAGTCTTCGCTGGACTACCCGAACGCAGTGGGCATTTATGACACCGGCGATTCGATGTACAGCGACACCGTCATCCTGAACGTGAAGACTGCACTCTCGTGCAGCGGCAGCAGCATCTTCCACAACATTCACGCCTGGTGCTTCGATTTCAACTACAGCGACAACGACACCAAAAAGGCCCTGCTAGAGAACACCGTCTTCGCATACATCCGGGGCAACGGCACCCGCTTCTCGGACTGCTACATCGACACCTACCAGAAGGGATTCCAGTTTGGCACTAGCCAGTATGTCGTTTACATCACGAATCTCAAATGGTACGTTGCTTCCAATACCTGGCCCACCGGCCTGACGGCCTACGTCTTCCCGGCCAGCCCGGCAGGCAAGACGATGTACAAGGTCTTCAATGCGGACATCAACGGTTCGGGCGTGACCAAGTTCAGCGATGTGGACCTGAGCACACAGACGAACTGCCGCTGGTACGGCATCGTGCACAACCTGAGCGACGCACCGAGCACTTTGCAGTAAATTTTTGAACGCACTTTACGATCTTTGACCGAATATCCACCTCTGACAAACCGTGGGCGCGGAAGATGCCATTCCGCCGCTCACGGTTTTTTGCGGTTTTGGGCCGTTTGCCCCGTCAAATTGCGATGATTTTGTGAATACATATTGCAGAAAAAGAGGGATGATGCTATTATTGAACTGTTTATACATACCTATTATATGGGAATCCTCCGATTCTACTTTTCGCAACGAAAGGCTGGACCCTGTGAAGATCTTATTCGTCAATAAATTTCTCTACCCCCGCGGCGGTGCAGAGACTTACTTCCTCAAGATCGGCGAGGAACTGACCCGCCGGGGCCACGAGGTCGAATATTTTGGCATGTACGACGAAAAGAACACCGTCGGCAATGCCCTGCACCTCGCCACCACCAATATGGACTTCCACAACGCCGGGCCGGAAAAGCTGCTCTACCCCTTCCGCATCCTCTACTCGTCTGAGGCAAAACGGAAGCTGAAGCAGGTCATCGGGCAGTTCCAGCCCGACCTCATCCATTTCAACAACATCAATTTCCAGCTGACGCCTTCGGTCATCTGCGCCGGGGCGGAATGCGGAGTGCCCATGGTTCAGACGGTGCACGATGTGCAGATGCTCTGCCCCAACCACATGATGATGGAGTTCAACTCCAAAAAGCTCTGCGAAGCCTGCATGGGCAAAAAAAGCAAGTGGCCCTGCGTGAAAAAGCGCTGCATCCACGGTTCGCTGCCCAAGAGCCTCATTGGTGCCGTGGAAGGCACCCTTTACGAGTGCAATCACGTCTATGACAAGATCGACCGCTTCATCTGCCCCAGTGCGTTTCTGGAGAAGAAGCTCCTCACCGTCCCCCGCTTCCGGGGCAAGACGGTGATGCTGCACAACTTTCTGAGCCGGGTCGCTGCGGCTGCCCCTGCCGAAAAGGGAGATTACGTCCTCTACTTCGGCCGCCTCTCGGAGGAAAAGGGCATCGACCGCATCCTCGAAGCCTGCAAGCTGCTGCCGGACATTCCCTTCGTCATCGCGGGCAGCGGCCCCATGGAGGATCTGTGCAAAAACTGCACCCTGCCCAACGTGAAGTACGTCGGCTTCCAGACCGGCAAAGCGCTCGAAGACCTCGTGGCCGGGGCGCTGTTCACCCTGCACCTGTCCATCTGGTACGAAAACTGCCCGCTGGCTCTGCTGGAATCCCAGTCCCTCGGCACCCCGGTGCTCTGCAATCGGATCGGCGGCATCCCGGAACTGGTGGAAGAGGGCCGCACCGGAATCCTGAACGACACCTTCACCCCGGCCGCCTACGCGGAAAAGATCCGGGCACTCTATGCAGACAAGCCCCTGCTGGCCGAGATGTCGGCCCACTGCATCCAGAAGAAAGACCGCATGATGACGCTGGAGCGCTACTGCGACCAGCTGCTGTCCCTGTATGGCGATGTGGTGAAGAACGCCTGATGAATCGGAATTTTTTCTGTATTATCAACCGAATGTAAAGGAACGACGTCTATGAACGATCTGCTGCGAAAGACCCGGCGCGCCTTCCATCTGCTGCGGGAACTCCTGAAATATGAAACTGCCACCTGCTGTGCTGCCGTTCTGAAGTGCTGGAACAAGGATTACCGGCATGTCTGGCTCGTCTCCGAGCGGGGCCGCGAAGCGCGGGACAACGGCTACCACATCTTTGCCTACCTGAACCGGGAGCATCCTGAATTGAACAGTTGGTTCGTGGCAGACCCCACCCTGTCGGACTATGAGCGGGTGCAGGCGCTGGGCCGGGTCGTGCCCTACCGCAGCTGGAAGCACTATCTGCTCTGCGCCGCATCGGAGATGAAGATCAGCACCCATGTGCTGGGCTACACCCCGGAGATCGACAGCTACTACATGCTCGACAAGCTCCATGTGGTCCATGGCCCCCGCGCCTTTTTGCAGCATGGGGTCATCATCGACGACATGAAATGGTATCACTACCCCAACATCCGCACCGACCTTTTCGTCTGCTCCCTGCAAAAAGAACGGGATTTTGTAGAATCCGCCTATCATTATCCAGCTGGTATTGTCAAACGGCTGGGTCTGTGCCGGTTTGACGCCCTGCTGCGCCCCCACGAGACCAAGCGCCAGCTGCTGCTGATGCCCACCTGGCGCACCTACGCCATCGAGCGGAAGACTCAGGCCGAGTTTGAGCAGAGCGACTATTTCCGGCACTGGCAGGACGTCATCTCCAGCCCGGAGCTGGAGACGCTGCTGGAGAAGCACGGCTATGAGGCCGTCTTCTACCCTCATTTCGAGGTGCAGCGTTTTCTGAGCAGCTTCCACACCGCCAACCCGCGGGTGAAGATCGCGGCACTGGGTGAGGCCGATGTGCAGACCCTTCTGATGGAATCCGCCGTCATGGTCAGCGATTTTTCCAGCGTACAGTTCGATTTTGCCTATATGAAAAAGCCCCTCCTCTATTACCAGTTCGATGAGGCACAGTATTGGGGCGTACACCACGACGTCGGCTACTTCAGCTACCGGGACGACGGCTTCGGGCCTGTGGTCACCGAGCAGGCAGCGCTCTTCCGGGAGCTGGACCGCGCTCTGGCTCAGAACGGCACGATATCCCCCTTCTACGCAAAGCGTGTGGACGCGCTGTTCGACCAGGTGGATGACCAGAACTGTGCCCGCAACTATCAGGCCATCGTGGAGCTTTTGAACTGAACGAACGCGAAGAGCCGCGGCTTGCCCGCAGGCTCGCACAGGAGGGCAGATGCAAAGTTTTATAAAACTACTCTTTGGGGGATATGGCAGCGGAAACTGGGAGTATCTTGCGCAGCATGGAGGAACACAATTCCTGAAGCGGAAATCGGCGCAGCGGCCGTTCTGGCTGCCGCTGCTCTACATTGCCATGATGGGCATCGGGTTCTGGTACCGCGGCATGGGCCTGCCCTGGTTCATGAAGTACCTGGTGCAGGCCGCCGTGGTCGGCCTGGCCGCCTGTTTTCTGCTCATCACCGGAGACTTCAACCGATTGCCCCTCATCGGGGAATATTACATCATCTTTCTCATCCCCTTTGTGATGATGGCGGCGTGGTCCATGCTTGTCTGGTCGCTGGATTTCCAGCAGCTGAACTACATGTCCCGCGGGTGTTCCACCATCCTCTACCACATGATCTCGCTTACCTCGATGTGCGCAGCGGTGTATCTGTTCGGCGGCAAAGCCATCGACTACACCTTCTACGGCATGTGCATCGCCAATGTCTGCATTCTGGTGTTCGACAGCCTCCGGCCTTACGGCCTGAGCGAGTTCATCACCGGCTTCATCGCCTTTGCCAAATCCGGCGGCGTGGACACCAATGCGCCCATCAAGGCGCTGGAAGTCCACGACCTGACCTTCGGGTTCGGGCTGATGGTCCTCTATTACGCCCTCTTTGAAAAAGGTTGGCGGCGGGTCGTCCATCTCACACTGGCGGCGGGCTTCTTCTATCTGGGTCTCAAGCGCATCGCCCTCATCGGTATGCTCGGCGTGCTGGTGATGCACCTGTTCATCACCCGGCTCAAGCCCAAGGGGCAGAACTTTGTGCTCCATTCCATCTCCATCTTCGCCATCGCCGCCTGCCTGTTCTACGTCTTCTTCATCTGGTCGGGTCTGTTCAGCTGGACAGTGGACACCCTGGGCATCGACACCATGGGCCGCGAGGGCCTGTACGAAGCCTTCACCGACCTGTATTCCTTCAGCCCCACGTTCCGCGGCTACGGCATCGGCTGGGTCACGCGGTATATCAGCATCATGAACGCAGCGGGCATCGGCGTCTTTGGCACCCACGACTTCGGCGGGATGCACAACGACCTTGTGACCATGTACATTGAGCTTGGCTTCTGGGGCTTTTCCTTCTGGATCTGGCTCAGCTGGCAGGGCAAGGTCGTTTGGTGCCAGAAGCAGTACGGCACCGAGACCGCTTTCCTGCTGTTGTACTGCACCATTTATGCGTTTGTGACCTACGCGACCGACAACACCGCCTTTTACTGCTATATGAACACGATCTTCATGCTGCTGCCCATCGGCCACGCCATGAAGCTGCTGGATCGAAACGAGGTGATCTACAACCATGCCATCTCCCAAAACAAACCAACCGAACCGCCCGCAAAAAAGTAAGTTCTGGGCGCTGGTCGAACTTCTCTTCCAGGGGCTGTGGAAGCACCGCCTCCTCTACCTGGCCCTCATCCTTCTGGTGATGTGCTCCACCAGCTTTGTGATGTACCACCTGAAAGCCCGCACCGCAAAGATGATGATCGCCCTGAACTACGAGGAAGCCACCAGAGGGCTTTACCCCAACAACACCCGATTCAACATCTCGCTCATCAAATCGGACGACGTGCTGGACCGCGCCATTGCGAAGGCCGGCCTCGAAGGCCAGGTCACCGCGCAGGATATGGCTGAAAACATCACGGCCTGGGCTTCCAATGTCAACGGAATGCAGCTGCCTTCCGACACCACGAGCTATAAGATCGCCACCACCTACACCATCACCTACGAAAAGAACGACGAGATCGGCCCCCGCATCTCGGCCAGAGATATGCTCAGCCTGATCGTCGAGTCCTACAAAGAGGTCTTCTACGAGGACTATACCTACGTCGAGATGGGCATTTCCCCCGACTGGTCCGAGTGCGACAAGCAGGAGTACATGGAGATCGGCTCCTTCTTTGAAAAGGAGTGCCAGAAGCTCCACCGCTTCCTGAACACCAACGCCAAGGAGAACGGCACCTTCCGCTCCGAACTCACCGGCGAGACCTTCACTTCTCTGCGCCAGAAGGTGGACAATTTCACCAGCATCGACCTTGAAAAATACGATTCCTATGTTTTGCAGAGCGGCCTCTCCAAAAACCGGGAACGCTACATCAGCAAGCTGGAATACCAGAACTTTCTGAAGAACATCAGCTACCAGAAACTCATGGCTGAATACCAGAACCGCCTGCACACCATCGAGATCTACGATTCGGCCCTGACTGCCGTTGTTCTGATCCCCACGCTGGACACCCAGAACAACTTCTATATGTCCCGCACCAAGGTCGCCATCGACTACCAGGCCTCGGCAGCCGAGAGCGCCAACGACTCCGCCAACGATACGATGGCCATCATCCAGAAAAACGAATACGCCATCCGCCAGATGAATGCCCAGACGGCCAATACGCCTTCCAGCGTTGCAACCGCCGAGAGCATGATCCAGGATATGAAGCAGAAGCTGGAGAACCTTATCGAGACCTCCCGGATCCTCAACAAGGAATACATCCGCTACAAGACCAAAAACTACCTGACCATCAGTTTCGAGAAACGTTCTCTGGCCGACGAGCTGAGCATCAAGTGGATGATCCTGACCGGCGGCGTCACGTTCTGCGCACTCTGCGCCTGGGTCCTCGCCAAGAGCAAAGTCATCCGCGATAAGGACAAAACGAAATGAAAAGCTTTAACATCATCCGATATCTGAAAAAATGGTGGCCGCTCATCGCGCTGATGTCGTTCTGTGCAGGCGTGTTCTTCATGCGCTATGCCACCAGCAATCAGGCCTATACGGCGCAGTCCATCATCAAATACAACTACTCCCAGGCCGAGGACGGCAAGACCCCCAGCGGCGGCGAACTGGATGTTTCGGAGATCTTCTCTTCCTCCGTCGTCAAGCAGGCCATTGAAAATCTGGACCTGACCGTCAACGTGGATACCATCCGCTCCGGCGGCACGGTCACCCCCATCGTGCCCGACGATGTGGCCAAGACCCAGGCGGCCAAAATTGAAAAAGGTGAGGACGTGGAGGAATACCAATCCACCGAATACCTCGTCACGCTCTCGCTCAGCAGCAATTACAACACCGAGTACGCCCGCACCATGCTGGATGAGATCCTGAGCTGCTACTTTGCCAGCTTCGGCGAAAAATACGTGGACTATTACACCATCCCCAACAATGCCTCTGCGCTGGACGGCCATGGCTACGACTACCTCGAACAGGCGGAGATCCTGAAAAACACCGTTTCCGAGATCTCCTCCAACCTCATCAACTGCCAGAAATCGCACCCGGAGTTCATCTCTTCCCACACCGGGATGTCTCTCTCGGACCTGCTCGATGAGTACAACTACGTCGGCGACGTTGAGATCCCCTATCTCTTCTCCGAGATTTTGGGCGGCAAGCTGACGCAGAACCGGGAAGTCCTGCTCAAAAAATACCAGGAGCGCTACAACACCTACATCATGGACGGCGATGTGGACACCGAGAAGGTCGCCGCCGTACTGGAAGTCATCCAGAGCTACGGCAACAAGAACAAGGACGGCTCCCTCTACTATCAAAGAGGAGCCCGGACCGGCACCGAGGATGACGCCGGCGGCTTCGTGCTGAACGATGTCTACGAGTATGACACCAAAGTAGACCGCACCACCGTCTACGACACCCTCATCAGCGACTACGTGACGATCCTGAACCGCAAGTCCAGCAACGTCATCGACGCTGCCTACTGCCAGTATATCATCGACGTGTTCCAGGATGCATCCGACTCCACGGACGTTTCCAGCAAGAACAAGGCCTTCTCCCAGCAGTCTGTGGAACAGGAGATCGACGCCCTGCAGAGTCAGCTGAACTCCCTGTATGAGAGCCTCTCCATCACCATGAAGGAGTACAACGAATACTGCGGCGCGGTCAATCTGGGCGTTCTGGCCAGCACCACGGTCAGCGAGAAGATCAACGTCAAGCTGTACATCCTGCTGGGCGTCGCGGTCTTCTTCATCCTGGGCGTCTGCGGCGCCATCCTGCTGGGCCGTATCCAGGACTTTGTGGAATACATGTTCTTCACCGAGCAGTCGCTGGATATGCCCAACCGCACCGCCTGTGATCTGTTCATCCGGAACAACAGTAGCCGCGTCCTGCCGGACGATACCGTTTGTGTGGTGGTGGAGCTGACCAACCTGAGCCAGATCAACACCGCCTACGGCCGCGAACGCGGCAACGCGATGCTGGACCAGTTTGCCGGCTTCCTGAAGGAAGCCTCGGCCACCTGCGGCACCGTCTATTACAACGGCGGCCAGCAGTTCATCGGCTTCTTCGACCAGTGCCGGATGGAGGACGCCGAGAGCTTTGCCGATTACTTCCACCGCCTCATCGCGGCCTACAACGCCGAGAGCACCGAGGCGACCTACGAATACGCCATCGGCATTTCGGAGAGCAAGGCCAACAATGCCTATTCCATCCGCGCACTGCTGCGCGAGGCAATGCGCTCTAAAACCAGACAGGAGGGATAATCTTTGGCTTCTCATTACGCACCCCGCAAGGCCCGTTTCGGCCCTTTGAAAAAAATCGTCCTGGGCATTCTTCAGTTCGTGTTGGGGCTGGCGGTGCTGCTGGCGGCCCTGTGGGGCATCTTCACCCTTATTGCAAAGCATCAGAGCTTCGTCGAGAGCTACTATCAGGTCCAGTCCGACAAGCTGACCTCGAACGTCCGGGTCGTGCAGCTGTCCGATCTGCATCTGCATGAGTTCGGCGACCACAATGCGGATCTGATCGAGCGGATCACCGCGCTCAAGCCGGACATCATCGCCATCACCGGCGACATGAACGACAAGCTGGTGGACGACTATTCGGTCGTCACCGACCTGTGCGAAGAGCTTGTCAAGATCGCGCCGGTGTACTATGTGCCCGGCAACCACGAGTGGCCCAAGATCGTGTTTGACCACTCCCCCATCCGGGAAGATCTGGAGGCCATCGGCGTCCACTTCCTGGCAGACGAGACCGAGACGCTGGAGGTGAACGGCAACACCATCGCCATCGGCGGCGTGGCCGAAGCACCCGCTTCCTACGAGCGGTACGCCAGTGCATATTTCGAGAGTTTTGAGCAGCTGGATGCCTTCAAGCTGCTGCTGGTCCACTACCCGGAATATTTTCTGGAGGACGGCTTCTTCTCTGACGTGCCGGTCGATCTGGCGCTCTGCGGCCACACCCACGGCGGGATGATCCGCATCCCCGGCATCGGCGGGCTTTACACGCCGGATCAGGGCGTTCTGCCAACGCTGACCGAGGGTCTGCATCAGATCGGCGACACCTCCCTCGTCATCAGCCGCGGTCTGGGCGACGGCAAGGACAAGTGCATCCCCCGCGTCAACAATCCGCCGGAACTGGTCATCGTGGACATCAACTGGTTCTGAGAACGTTCTATCCTGCCAAATGGCAGCAAAACGCCCCCTGGTATCGCTGCGATACCAGGGGGCGTTCTCTGTTTTACTTCTACTTCAAAGTGTTCAGAACTTGAACAGGTTCACGATGCGCTCCCACAGGCGGGTGAAGAAGCTGCCCTCCTGGGTGGTGGTCTCGGCCACAGCCGTATTCTCGGCGGCGGCCACGGTCTCACCGGTCTTATAGATGAACTTCACGTTGGAAGAAGCGCCTTCCGGTGCACCGGCGAAGCTGGTGTAGTTCTCCAGGCGGTTGGTCATCTCGTCCAGAACCGTCTTCAGGGCGTGGATCTGGTCGGTGTCCAGCGAGCCGGTCAGCTTGGAGATGCCCTCCTCGTTGAACTGGACCAGACCATCGCTCAGCTGGGTGGCACCGTCGGTCAGCTGGCTGACGCCGTTGTTCAGGGTGTTCACGCCATCGTAAAGGGTCTTGCTGCCGGAGGCCAGCTGGGCGCTGCCGTCCTTGGCAGAGTGGGCACCGTCGGCCGCAGTGGCGACACCGCTGGTGTACTGGTTGACGCTGGAAACGAAGTACTGGATCTGGCTCAGGCTGGTCTTCAGGGCGCGGACGCTGGCGATATCGTCGCTGTTCTCGGCCTGCAGCTTGAGCTCCTCGTGGGCGATCTGCTGGGCGTCGGCATTGGTCAGCAGCTGCACCAGACCGCAGATCATGGAGGGGTCGTAGCTCTGCATCAGGCGGAGGGCTGCTTCCAGGTCATGATTGGTCTTGGTCGCGGAGAGGTAGAGGGCCAGGTCGAGCTGGCTGTCCTTGAAGCTGGGGGCCTGCTCCCAGATGGTGCGGACCATCTTCTTGCGGGCAGCGGCCAGCGTCTTGTCGTTCATGGTCAGGACTTCGTCGATGACGGCTTCATAGTTGTCCCAGGTCATGGGGGTGTCGATGAGGCCGCCCTCCATCAGGGTCTTGTTTGCGGAAGCCAAAACGCCGTCGGCCACCTGCTGGGCACCGGCATTCAGGGCGGCATTGTTGGAGGTCAGGGTGTCGAGGCCGTTGGTCAGCTGGCCGAGGCCGTTGTCCAGCGCGGCAACACCGGTCTTCAGCTGGGATGCACCATCCAGCAGAGCCAGCGTACCGCCGGCCAGCTGCGAGACGCCGTCTTCCAGCTGAGACGCACCGTCCATGAGCTGGCTCATGGCGTCGTTCAGCTGCTGGATGCCGTCGGTCAGCTCGTTGATGCTGTCAAGGTCAAAGACATTGTCCGTGCCCAGCGCATCGGGGCTGGTGGCTGCGGCCAGCATGATCTGCGGAGCTGCCAGATCTTCCACATCGGCTTCCACAGTCACGCTGTCCTGCAAATAATCTTCCACCGTGGACAGGTCCTTCGGCAGCAGGCCGGACAGCGAATCCTTCACGCCGGGCAGGGTGACGAATGCGGCCACGTTGCTCTTGGCGGCAGACTCGATCACGCCGTGCTCAGCGGTCACATTGGAGGCGTCCTCGCCAAAGATAACGCCCACCGCCGTGATGAGCGGGGTGACGATGGTGCGGTCGGTGCCGTTGACATTCACGGTGCCGGTCTCGTTGTTGGTCAGGTCGATCTGAATGGTCAGGTGGCCGCTCTTGCCCATCAGGTTCTCCAGGCTGTCGGTCACGCCGTCCAGCGTGTAGGTGACTTTGGCCGAGATGGGCAGATCACGGTCGGTGGTCCCTTTATAATAGACGTCGGTGTCGTCGGTGTTCCAGACCAGCTTTTCGCCGTCCTGGGTGAAGGCGGCATCGCTCTCGGTGTTCTGGATGTCGGTCAGGGAAGAGACATCGGTCACACCGGACAGGCCGTTGGCGTTGTACAGATGCTCGCTGACGGTGGTGCTCTTGATGGAGCCATCGGCGTTCATGACCGCGTAGACGTTCTCAGACTTGGCAAAATCGGACTTGCCTGCGGCAAAGGCAGGCATCGTCATGCTGGCGGCGAGAGTCAGCGCCAGCGCCGCACTGGCGAAACGAAGCGATTTCTTCATGGTGATTACTCCTTTTCAGATTTCGAGGCGGGTTCGGGGACCAGCCAGTGCAGGGTGGTATGGCGGATGATCCAGTCTAGCAGCATCAGGGCAGCGGGCAGGACGATCAGGATGACCGCCATGCTGATGAGTGCGCCGCGGGAGATGAGCAGGCAGATGCTCTTCAGCAGTTCCATCTTACTGATGGCTGCCACGCCGACGGTGGCGGCGAAGAAGGTCAGGCCGCTGGTCAGGATGGACTGGCTGCAATGTTCCAGCGACTGCT
>OGJO01000317.1_pt1 | contig 33334 bp, 21 predicted proteins | sample 1572121 | NCBI WGS metagenome assembly OGJO01 (sample SAMEA2582081, study PRJEB24529) | metagenome | biome: Human gut stool | place: China | collected 2011
TTATGGGGAGAGCAAAACATATTAATGTATTTTCAACTCCTAAAAAAGAAGATTATGATATTGTTAATGAAACACTGGACGAATTAAAAATATCATCTATAAAACACCACGCTTGTACTCAATTAAGTGGTGGACAACTTCAACTTGTGTATATTGCTAGAGCGTTAGTTGCTAAACCTCAGATTTTAATATTAGATGAACCTGAGACACATTTAGACTTTAATAATCAGCATATGCTCATGAACTTAATACGAAAAATTACAGATGAAAAAGAATTATGTTGTATCATCAATACACATTATCCTGATTATGCTTTAAAAATATCGAATGTAAGCCTTCTTATGAAAAAAGGAGAGCACTCTTTTGGTAATACCCAGGAGCTACTTACATCCAAAAATATGAAGACCTACTTTGATATGAAAACAAAATTAATTGAATTAGACACAGACGAAGGTACTAAAAAATCTCTCGTCGTGTTATAAAAAATAACCTCTAGTCAATGAAACATTAGGTTTCACAAACTAGAGGTTTATTATATGTATTTCAGCATCTCGTGCCATGGTGGCTGGTTTGAAGGACACATAGACAATGCATCTTAGTTCTATCCCTTTTTAGCTCCACATAAGCGAAGGGCTAATCCATTATTTCTCTTGTACTTGTTTACCACTCATATGTTCAATGGTAATTTCAAACATTTGTGTTGCTCGCCCATTACGAGCAATTTGTTCATCAGCTAAAGCTTCATCAGGATAATACTTCATAGCAAATTCTTTTAATCGATCTATAGATTCGGGGCCGGCTTTTAATAAACGACATCTCCCAAATACAACTACACTTTGTACATACGGCGCCCATGATTCAGCTTCATCAATACGCTCATTACCATATACGGTAAAACATATCTTATCTGAGGCTTTCAATGATTCTACTTTATGACCAGCTTTAGCTCCATGAAAATAAATTTTCTTCTTATCACAATCATAGAAATAATTAATAGGAATAGCATAAGGGTAACCGTTATCACCATTCATAGCAATAATTCCACGACGATTAGATTGTAATAAGGATTCTGCAGTGCTATGGTCTATTTCATTTATCTTTTTGCGAACTGCTTTAAACATATATTTGGCCTTCCTTTCTAGTAAGCAAAGCAACAGCTTCGACATGGCTCGAAAGGCCCTGATTGATAACAACATAATCGGGATATTTCGGAATAGTCCGTTTGTCTACGGAAACATATCAACTCATATCTGTAGTAGAAATATGGCTGCTTCTGTTGCCATCAATATCACAGCCTAGACCTCAGCTGTTTATGGGAACAGGTCTGAAATTCCCTTTATATTTCCTATTATAATGCCAAAGTCAATAGTCTCAGAATTTCCATCGTCTCAACACTGCCTGTTCGCAGTACAAGGGATAAGTCAACGACTATTTTCGAGTACATCAATAACCACAATTCCCATGCACTCGACCTCAATAGTCAAAGATTTACACGATAAATCCACCAGTACTGTTCGCCTAGTCTAGCCAGAAAAGGGATACGCAAAATTATTATCGTTAAAAACTATGCTAACGTTAAAAAGTTCATCTCTCGATAATCGACCGCAACAACGCAAGTATATATTGATAATCCTCGTTTTCGGTTTTAATAAAGGATGTCGTCAAAATAGAGATTAAGTTACCAAAATCATACCCTGTACTATCAGCGATAACTTTTAGTTTTGCCTTGGAATCATCAATACTATCAATTGACGGTAAATCGCCACATATGGCTTGCAACTTATTAGTATCAAATATCAAATCCTCTGGAATCATTTTGGGCAAGAAATGCACGTTGTTTCTATAGAATTCAAGGTATTCCACCAGAAGCAGCTTCTCTTGATCTTCGTTTTTTCGGCCACTTTTTCTATTTGCATCCACGCCCCATGCAATTGAATCCGCATTAACTCCGACAATCTTCCTGAAAACATCTTTGTAGTATGTTAGTCTTTTATCTTTTTCTAATACCTCAGAAAAATCCGGCATTTCCACAAAAGGATTTTGATCACCATCAAAAATAATAAACCTATTTGTTATATGCGTTTTGGCATATGTAAAAATAGTATGTATTTTAAGGTTGTCTGCGCCTCCCGGAAAATAATCAACTTGAATGTGTTCTCCTAATGATTCCGCAATTATGATGCCTTCAATAATATGCTTCGCCATCAAGTCCTCAACAATAACGTGCTTTTTAGTTATACCTTCTTCTATCTCTGTAAATGCATACTGAAAATTCAGATTCCCCTCGGCTATAATCTGGTCATTAAATCGTCTTAGGCACACTATAGCTTTGGCTGGAAGATTCTCAACAATACTTGCCGAGTGAGTGGTCATAATCACTTGAATCTTCTTCTTTTTTATGATCGACAGAAGACACTGCATAAATCTTTTTTGAGCCCCCGGATGCAACGACACTTCTGGCTCATCTAATAGCAACAGAGCATTTTCTGGCAAACGAGAAATTTGGTCAAGCATTAAAGCAACCAGGAATTCACCGCTTCCAGCATTATATTCGGAATAAGCAATACCATCGGAAAATATAACATTCGTCGCCCATGTTCCACTAAAATATTTATGCTTAACAACTCGCACTTCTGCTAAATTAAGTTGAAGAACCTCGTTCACTAACTTAACCGTTTCATGGCTTAATAACCATTCCTTTTTCTTGCCAGACTCTTTCTGCTTATTTTGAAGAACCTTTCTGGATTGCCTAATCACATAATCAACTTTTTGCGCTTGCTTTGGGTTTTTCCCAATATCATCATACAGAAAACTTTTCTCAAATGCACCAATCAGGGTTTTCGGATTCAAGTAGATAATTTTCAATGTTCTCGGAATTTGACCTTGTATATTCCATTTATTAACCCCGACATGTTTGCAATCAACTTCTGATTCGGAAAAATAATAGGAAAACGAGGCATCTTCCATTCCTCCACCATCGATTGCGGTTTCAAAAAATATCTCCTCTGGACTGCTGCAATTAACCAATATTTGAATCATCTTCATGATGGTTGTTTTTCCGCTTCCATTTTTACCAACCAAAACAGTTAACGGGAATAAGAAATCTATTGTCGTTTCAGGCTCAAAGCGTCGGAAAGAATGCACCGTCAACGATGTTAAACTGTTTTTTATCACATCATGCTCTAACATCTTTTCTATGGTATGAATCGTATCGGCAATATTATCCATTCACTTACACTCCTTCCGAATTGTTCTCCTTTATCAAAGCTGTCACTTTGCCATATATCCGAATTGTTCAAGTCTCTCCCGGCACATTCTGCGTTCTTCATCAGTAAACAACTCTGCATATTCCGCCTTAAGAACTTGGGCCTCTACAGATAAATCCAATAGTCCATGCTTCCAGAGCGTAGTGAATCCATCGGTGCCGCCGGGTTGCTTATTAGCTGCTTTGCCGCAGCCAATCCTCCCTTAGCTCCCAACATTTGAAGAAAGCGACTGGCGTTATAACCACATTCTTTCTTAGCGATCATATAAATATCTATCATTTCCTGTTCAAAGCGTTTTTCCAATATTGTCATATGGCATCTCCTATTTAAACATCTCGTCGTTCCAAACCAATCGCACCAACTGTACCAGTAGGGCAACACGCTCCGTAATTTCGGCTTTACCAAACTGGTCATAAGCCTTGAAATTTAGGCCGTTGTCAGCAATAAATTTCTTGAATTTCGGATTATTCTGATATGCAAGCTGCCCCAAAGACTCGGTATAAATATTACCTTCGTTTGAGCAATATTTACTCAGCTTGTAGCCATAGCGTGAATCGTTCAAGCTGGCATTGATGCTCTTATGCAGCAACAGTAGCGCACCAACACTATTTCTCCAACGCCTGAAATCCTCCTGATCTGTATACTCATCAGTAAACCACTCATAGTGATCGGTGATGATATGCTCGATTTCAAAAGGATTCTTAGTCTGGGTATTCATGTAGTTGCAGTAGTTGGACGCAACGCCAGTGCTTTCTTCGATAAATCCGGTAACACGGGCCAGAATGTTTTTGATGTACTTCTTGGTAAAACTGTTCAGTCCCCAATCCGGCAACGCCACTTTCGGCTTAAAATCGAGATTATCGTATTGCTGCTGCAACTTCTGCTTCAGTGTTGCAACATCGCACATACGAATGTCCTTTGTCACATTGAACACGAAATTCTTAATGGTACTATAGTCCACGGAACGATAATTGGTTACTCTGGATACAATAAGAATATCGATAAATCTTGCTGTCAGGTTGATTTTTTCAATAATTACAGGCCACGGATCTTCATAGCAAATAGGCGCAAGAAGCAGCTGCGGCTGCAAGGTGAAATTAACCTGAGCATTGTAGTATACATATTTTGTCTCTTCTGCAAAAACAGTTTCAGCCTGACGAATGCGCTGGTAGACCTCAGCAAATTTAGCAAATTTCTTTATAAACAGTTCAAAATCCGCAGAGATGTCCAATCCCAACTTGTCACGCTCATCACGGACCCACTTGTGGAACGAGCCACCAATGATATCAAAATCCTTGTTAACCGCACCAGCTTTAGTTTCACGGATGGTTTCAGCGTAATGCGCACGGAGCCATGCCTTAATAAAGGTCTCGTCTCCTTTATCATCGTCCTTTTTCAGAATGAGGACCATGTCTTTCCACACACCATTCATCTTTTCACGAACGGCATCGTCCCTGATTTCAGACAAAATGTAACCTTTCAGCATTTCTGTAGATGTCAGGCTCAAACCACGGTCATTCATGGTTACGAACACTTTATGAGCATCCTGTTCCGTGGTGGCTACGATTTCAATAAAGAATACTTTCTCTGCAAGCCAATCACAGAAGTGAAGAAGCATATCATCTGTAATATCAGCCGGAAACACATCAACGATATCCGTGTAGCGACCATACAGATTTCGCACGGATTCGCCGCAGTTCGTCATATCAAAATCCTTGTTGTTAAAGATGGCCTCCATGCACTCCTGACGGTCATCTACATTGATGTTAAAGGATTTCGTACCGAAAGACTCCGAGAAAATCATAGTCTCAATCATGTTATAACTCTGACCAATTTTCTTCAGACGATTGTTCAGGTACATCAGCAGCAATGTCAAAGATGAAAAACGCTGCTGGCCATCGATAATAGCATTTTCACGTCCTGCCAAAACGATGGACCCCATAAAATATGCACCGTACTCCGCTACAGCCGGACGGGAATCACCCGGCTTATAGTTATCCAGAAATTCAGAGGTAAGGTCATCGATAAGCTCTTCGATATGCTTACGCTGCCACATATATTCTCTCTGATAATAGTGGATGGAGTATTTTGTGTTTTGTAATAATTGTTTTAGATTCTTCGGTGAACCTTCTATCTTTTTCATCGGTGTTCTCCTTAATGTCTATATCGTGTTATTCCTCATCTTCAAAAAGGTCAACATCGATTTCTTCGGAATCCAATATTTCTATTGGATATTCACGAATCCATCCCGTAATATGAATAGTTTTTCCGCAGTACGGACATTCGCAGTCGGTAGCGCTTTCAAAGCTATAAACCGCATCAGGCCCCATACCATTTTCCTTTTCAAAATTACTCACATTTTGAAAATAATCTTCTAAGTCAACCTCGAACTCAACCCCACAATCAGGGAATTCGATAGTTCTGTTAAAAAAAAGTCGCCAATTATCCGGATTGTCTTCATCATCGGTAAATACTACGGGAACATTATATTTAATATCGGCAGCTTCCATTTCCACGCTTGTATTGCCACAATTCAGCAGTTCATTCTTCAATCTTAACCTTCCGGTGCTACCATCTTCCTCTACAAACTCACGATGGTCACGAATGAACGTTGCAGCTTCACGAGAGAAACTATTTCGTTGCAGCAGTATAGTTAATGGATTCGTTGTACCAAATTCGACATACTCGTACCAGTTATTATCGAACTCCGCTACATTATGAATCTTCTTGTATTCGTTAGAGAATCGCAGGAAGTAGTTAGAAATACTGAACAAGATAATATTCTCAATGACTTCAGCGTTTCAGCAAAGATAACATTTCGGTGTTCCTTGGAACGGTCGTTATATGTAGTCGGTGGCTGATACGCAGACACACGGAAATTTTCCGGGTGATCTCTGCGATATTCTATTGCCTTCTTCATAATAAAGCTAAGACCCGTTCCCTCCATCCACTGACAAAGAATTACTGCATACCATCTGCGCAATGACTCCTTTCCAAGGGAGGATTTTTCATAGGTATCCCATTCAAAGATGGTAGCGAGCTTGTTTAGAAACTCAATGACATCGGTATATCTGAAGCTACCGTTGATGCACGGAGGGTATTCTAAACCATCTCTAATGGCCTTTATAAGCCTTTTAGTCTGATCGACCGAAGTGTTTATGTCATCATCAGGTAAAGTTGGAGAATCTGAAAACTTCGCCCTGATGTCATTCTCGTCAGCAACAGACAGCAGGTCAGAAAACTCCCTACGAACAAGGCTGTCTCTGCCTTCCATGATATCCCTGAGCAATATCAACCCGAATTTACGCATCATAACATACGATTCTTCTGATTGAAGAGCCTCGCCCTCTGCATTCACTCGCTGCTGTATGACAGAACTTCCGCTTCTTAAGATATCTACAACATATTGCTTCTCTACTTTTTTCAGGACTTTTGGATTTGTCGTTATCGAAAGGTCCTGCTCCGGTACCGGTGTTTGCAGCATTTCGATATAATCTTCCGGCTTTACAGATTTTTCTTCGGAAACGAAAAACACATTTCCGTAGAGATTGTAGCTGATTCGACCTACACGGCCTATCAAATTTCTGAAATCGACCGGACTCATCTCGCTGCGGAATATCTTATTGTCGGTAATAAACAGATTATCCGCCGGTAAATTGACACCTTCAAGCAAGGTACTTGTACAAAACATTGTAGTAATTTTCCCAGACTGGAAAAGTGTCTCAATTCTTGTTCTTATTGAGGCAGGCAAATAACCAATATGGTACGCTACGCCTTTTTTTATCATCCCAGCCAGATAATAATCGCCATGAACTTCTCGTGTAATATCACGTGATAAGGCGTCCAATTCAGGATCGTGCTTTTCTTGTACTCCCGGCGCATCAGAAAAATCTCTTGCTGCAGTAATCGCTTTCAAGCGACCATTGTAATACACGATAGTCTGCGACCTTTGTTCTTCCGGCAGACGCATGTTCTTTGCTTCAAAATAGAGCAACATGGTTTTAAGAGAAGTATTCGGCTGTTTAATATCAGCGACCTTTATAACCGATTGCGTATGTTCATTATAAACGCTAACCTTCTGACCCAATAAATCAAGCAAAAACTTCACTTGTATAACCGGTGAATACGTGGAGGCCAGCTTGCTCTCATCGTTGTTCTCGATTACATCATTCATCAAACGCAAATATACCTGTGGATTAGGTATATTCGGAGAAGCGAAAATGAAATGTGGATTCTTAGGCCGCTTCAGCAACATGTCGACCACTTTGTAATAGAATGGGCCACGGCTGTTTTTACCTGAGAGCTTGTGTGCCTCATCCAAAAACAAGTAATCAATTTGCAGCTCCGGCCTGCTGATAAGCAATTAAAGCAAACGCTCTAGCATTAGCACAAAAATATAGTTGTAATCTTCTTCCAACGCTATGTCGCTTGCTGCACTGACAACACGGTAGTTTCGCTTTTCAAGATTGTCATTTAAATCATTTATAATGCTGCTACGAACTTCGTTTATCAAAGCCTTTGTCGGAACAATCAGCGCATAATTTTTCTGAGCGCCCTGAAGGATGATCTCATCCTTAATGAACATGCGCATGATAAACGATTTACCCATTGAAGTAGGCCCAGAATAACTAAAGCATGGGTCATCCAAATGGTCATAGGCAATTTTTTGTTCGCTAAAAAATTTCTTATCTGTGTCTGCCGGTATTATAAGGTAATCACTTCTATATTGCGCAAAAACACGCTCAAATGTAGAAATGTCCTTGTAGTCAGCATTAATCTTCTGCAAGCCTCTATGGTTTCCAACGCTGGAGAACACAGAGCCTGCATATAATTTGACCAAAGAATTATCTAGGTACAGTTCGTTCACAAGAACAATAATCTCCTGCGCCCACATTTTATGTCTGACACTGGATTCCGGATGATTTGACTTGGACAACAGATCTGCAAAACGCAGTGCGTCCAAGAGGTCAAATTCTTTAACTTTTCCTTTCGCTTCAAGCTGAAATAGGCGCAACGCATAATTAAAAAGTATCTTCTCATGAATTTCGTTTAGATACTCGTTGCTATCGATGTCAACGAATATGGCGTCGCCTAATCTTTTCTTTTCTTCGCTCATATCAAGTCAACATCTCCTTCCAGCACCGCCTCCATGATGGATTTCTTTTCTTCCTCAGCATCGTTAAAAGGTAGCACATAAATATAAAATGAGTGCATTCCCAAGCCGCAATCCTGAATCTTCTGGAGAATATACGGAACATAACACTTTATGTCAGCCTGCATTTTCTGTTCGGCAAGTTCCTCGTATTCGTGAACCGGATAGTCTTTACCAAGGCCCAAAGTGTATCCAAGGAACACGCCATACGATGTGTTGTATCTATTGGTTTTTGAAGGATTTGGAACAAGAATATCTTTCACAAGTGCAGCTTCTTATCTGTAGCCATGCGTTCAAAAATAAGCTGATTGGCCATGTGAATTTCCTGTACCTCGTGCTGTTCGATACGGCAAATTTTCTCGAAAGCACCGTCAATGGCATAACCGAGGTCACTGACAATACTGGAAGATCCAAATACCACCTGATGGCACGGGCGTCCTGACACACCGCTGGTTAAGAGATGAATACTGTCAGCAACGCTGTCATACTGCTTTCCATCAGTGCTTATTTCAACTCTGCTCATCAATTTCGGTGCATGGAGCTTTTCTTCCATAAAAGTGTAATTTAGCACCTCGCCCAATTCGCCACCAGTACCCTGAACATCAGCACCGCCGTTTTTCTTAATCACACGCAGAGCCTGCGATACAACAGCATCTCGATTTCCGGCCTGACTGAACTTTTCAAGCTTTGCTCTGGAAAACACGTAGTCACCCATGCTCGTGTACAGATAGGCTTTCAAATCCTCCACATTGATTTTGTTATTACGAATTACAAGGTGAAAAAGGCGCAGTTCTCCCTCGGTGGTCCAGCTAACCGTTTCCGACTGCTGAACTTCCTGAAAGACCGAATCGAAGTCACCATGTGTTAATGTTTTCGATAGCGCTTTTGCCATACTGCGCCTCCTCACCCTAAATTATTTCTTGTCCGTTCCGTAAGGAGCCGTTTCTTCAGCAACCTTACTTGCCGGAGCTTGATAATCTGAATAGTTTATTGTTTTCTTTGCGCCTTGCTTTTTACCCTCCGGCTCATAGGTCATATTAAATACCAAATCAGAAAGCCACTTCTTGAAGGACGGATTATCTTGGAATTGCTTAAACAGTTCCATATTGTCTGCCATGATTGCAAAGATAACCTGCTGCAATGCACGTTCACTTTCCATACGGGCATTCTGCTCGTCGGAGTTCTTCATTGCATTTTGATAGCGCTCATCCTTTGCCACCATATCAGGAATTTCAAGAATCTGTCTGCGGACATTGTCTGCATCGTTCCAGTTGATGTTGCCGAACATATCGTTGAAGTCATTCAGAATGATAGACAGCAGGTCCATTTCAGGATTGACGATATGTCCGGTCTTACCAGCCGGTACCGGTGGTACCTCAGAATCCGCATCTTCCAGCTTAATAGACATACACTCCTGTGCTTCCAGACGATAGCTATCCAAATCAATAACGTCAAGAATGCCTTCGGAGAAGTCATCGTCACGAGGCGACGGCAGCTTCGGAATCAACAGATTCAGGAAAATGGAGAGACGTTCCCAATCTGCGTTTCCATAAGGAAGAATTGCACCAAGGAAACCGTATGTACGACAAAATGCCTTAGCAGCGCTCTTAAACTTAATCTGATCTTCTGTGTCAAGGTCCTTATAAATAGCTGCACAAGCATCTAGAATCGGATCGAGTCTATCACGCTCTGCGCCATTCAAATACAGGTCAACCAGCTTTTCAACGTGGCTCTCAGAATAAACCTGATAATCTTCCATCGTTGCGATAAGATCATACAGCTTATTTGGGTCCGTTTCACCGGAAAGCAAAGTGGTTCTGTAATATCTCGAAAATGCCTCTTCAATCATTGCAGGCTTGTTATAGAAGTCTAATACGAAGGTATCATGCTTCTGCGGATGGCAACGGTTGAGACGAGACAAAGTCTGCACAGCACGGATGTCATACAACATCTTATCCACATACATCGTATGAAGCAGAGGCTCGTCAAAGCCAGTCTGGAACATATCCGCTACAATCAACAGACGATAAGGGTCTGTCTTAAATGTAGCCGGAATCTTAGCATCCGGGAAGCCATTCATAGCTGCAGAAGTCAATGTAGGCTCCTGTCCCTGATACTTGTGTTCTCCAGAGAATGCCACGATTGCCTTGTAAGGGCTGTGTCTGTTTGCAAGGCACTTATTTATTGCATAGTAGTATTCGATACAGCGAGGAATGCTAGAGCTGACCACCATAGCGCGAGCTTGTCCACCAATTTTTCCTTTAGAGATGACCTGCTCGTGGAAATGCTCAACCATCATTTCTGCTTTTTGTGCGATGGTATAAGAATCACTTTCTACAAAGGAACGCAGCTTCTTTTGCGCTCTCTTCTTGTCGAACATCGGGTCATCCTGCACCGTCTTCATGAGTTTATAGTAGCTGGCAATCGGTGTGTAGTATTTCAGCACGTCGAGAATGAAGCCTTCTTGAATGGCCTGCTTCATCGTGTACACGTGGAATGGGCGATGTTTTACATCGTCGCCATTCTGATACGGAACCCCGAAGGTCTCCAGCGTTTTATTTTTCGGAGTGGCTGTGAAGGCAAAGTAGCTGGCATTAGTCAGCAGCTTACGGCCTTCCATCATTGCATTGATTTTATCCTCATTATCCATCTCATCTTCGGAGGCAAGGCCGGAAAGAGCCAAGTTCATCTGGGCAGAGTTACGTCCACTCTGACCGGAATGGGCCTCGTCAATAATAACTGCAAAACGATTCTGCTTATGTGACGCACCGATGTCCGGCACGACATAAGGGAACTTCTCAATTGTTGTGATAATAATGCGCTTTCCATCTTGAATTGCTTTACGCAAATCACCGGAATGTTCAGCCCAAGCTACCGTATTTGCCACCTGCATAAACTGCTTAATGTTATCACGAATCTGCTTGTCCAGAATACGGCGATCGGTAACAACCAGCACGGAGTCAATCATCGGATGACCGTCCTGCTCCAATCCAATCAGCTGATGGGCCAGCCAAGAGATAGAATTGGACTTACCGGAGCCAGCACTGTGCTGAATCAGGTAACACTTGCCGATGCCATTTTCCTTTACGTCAGCCAGCAATTTTTCTACGCAATCCAGCTGGTGATAACGAGGGAATATCTGCTTTACAGACTTCTTCTTAGTTTCCGGGTCCTCTTCAACAACAACCTGTGCGTAGTTTTCAATAATGCGACTGAGCTTCAGTTTGGTAAGAATATCCTTCCAAAGATAGTCTGTCATCAGGCCATCTGGATTCGGAGGATTACCGGCACCATCATTGTAGCCTTTATCAAAAGGAAGGAACCAGCTGCTCCTACCGTCCAGCTTTGTGCAGAATTTGATTCGTGCATCATCAACGGCAAAATGCACCATGCAGCGCTTGAATTGGAACAGTAGCTCTCTTGGGTCACGGTCGGTCTTATACTGCTTAACCGCATCGTCCACATCCTGCTTTGTAAGCTGATTCTTCAGTTCAAAGGTGATTACCGGTAGGCCGTTGATGAACAAACAGATGTCAAGTGCCAGACGGGTAGCGTCCATAGAATACTGCAGCTGTCTGGTGACACTAAAAATATTCTTCTCAAACATCTCCTTGGCCTTGGTATTATTCTCGGTCGGTGTCAGATAGAACATGATGAGATTTGCCGGATAGATTTTTACGCCATTGCGCAGAACATTAATAATGCCTCGCTTCGCAATCTCACCCTGCAGACGGTTTAAGAACTGTTTCTTTTTCAGCGCAGATTTGAAAACGCCTAACTTCTCAAGGGCATCAGGCTGCGTGTCCTGCAAAAATCTAAACAGGCGTGTTTCGTCCACAGCGTACTCACGGTTATAGTCAGCATTCGTACCTTGTTCATAACCGTTTTGTTCTACCATCCATTTTACGATAAGGGCCTCAAGACCACTTTCCTTCGTGTTGGTAAATGCCATGTTTTACACCTCCTCGTCAGATGAATCATCCTCATCTGCATCTTCTGTTTCTCCAAGCTCCTCTTCAAACTCATAATCAGGAATTTCAACATTTCTCACATTGATTTTCCCGGTTACGACATCTGCAATCAGCTTTGCTTTATATTCTTCAAGAGCTTTTATTTCTTCTTGTAATTTTTCGATCAGAGCATCATATTTCGGCATAGCAGAACGAACATGCTCTACAATCGCAATCTGCTCCTCAACAGGCGGAATAATAAAAGGAATTTCCTTCATCTTATCCATTTGCAAATCCCACTGGCCTACACGAATTCCGTCAGAAGCCTGTGCAAAGAAATTCACATATACCTTGCTGCGAATAGCAAAATGGAAATATTCCAGATTATCAAAGTTTACATCAAAGATGAAATATGCCGGACTAACGATTCCTGTATAATCAGAAATACCGTAGGAGCCTTGCCATGCTTTCATCTTATTCATAGCAAATTGGCCCTTGCGTACAACTTTGTATCCGCTGAGATCATCTGGTATATAATTGTGGTTTTCTTCTTTGCTTTCAACATTTCTAACAATAACACCCTGTTCACGGGTAACCGACAAAAGCGGAAGTTCGGGATGATTTTTCACACTCACAGGGCGAAGAATTTGTCTCAGCTTAATCATCGTCCAATGTGCAGGTATATCACCAAGCCATTTTACTCCGCTATTTTTCATTGGTGCATTGCTATTAACACCATGTATTACCGCATCACTTGCTACAGAATGTTTTAAAGCTGTAATACTCGAAATTTCTTTCTTTTTGATATTAATTAGATGATTCAAGCGAGATATCTTCCAGTCAAGATAATGAACAATTTGCTCCTGTTCTTCCTTTGGTGGAATCGGCAACTTCGTACCCTGAAATGTATTGACATTAATAGTTTTTCGTAGTCCAGAATACAAAGGTTTTAATGCTTTTACATTATCCAAAGCCAAATAATAATAGTACACATACCGGCTGTTGACATTGTGTACTTGCATAATGGTATAAGCGCCCGTTAGCATACCATTGTATTTTGACAAACCTACCGTGCGAGGGGTTTCGTCAATATCAAATAAACAAAAAGCCATATTTCCAGATTCAACAATTTTGTACTTGTCAAACTTTTCTGGGAATTTTCCTTTTCCGCTTGCAACATCCCTTGGAATAACTCCATTTAGAGTTAAGGACAACAGTGTATAATCATCGGAATGCTCACCCACTTCATCCTTCATTTCGGTAAAAACATTCTTATTTCTCAAAACTTGCCAATGGGATGGAATCTTTTTCAACCACGGTAAATCTATTTCTTTATATTCATTATAGGGATTCATTGTCAGGACCTCCTATAACATCGTCGATAATATTTCTTGCCTCATTTTCTAAGGACGCTAAGTTATCAAGAATTTCTTTTATGTCTCTGAGTTCTACCGGCTTATAGAAATACTTTGTGAAGCTTACTTCATATCCAATCTGCGTTTTTTTTTCATCAACCCAAGCATCAGGTGCGTAAGGATGAACTTCACGCTCGATAAAACCATCAATGCCACCATCATAGGTAAATGGAATATTTTCTGTATCACGCAGATCCGCATCAGCTTCACCCATCACAGGCTGGGCCGTAGCGTCTTTTTGAGTAATAAGCGGACGGATTTTCTTCAACAGAGCCGCCTTCAGCTTGGTTGCTTTTGCAAAGGTCGTCCAATCATCCAACGGAGCAGTTTTAGCTGCACACGCAATTGCTTTCTTTGCTTCTTCACGCTCGCTTTCATTCTTGAAAATATTCGCAGCGATCTCACGCTCAGGGAAAACTCTCAAACGCAGAGGTCTCTCTACTGTAACAGTCCAATAAGCAAATTCATTATTATCGAAAATCATGCTGACATCACTTTCCTCCATATCAAGGAAAATGCGCATAATCTCTTTGCGAATTTCAGGTGTAAATTCGCAATTCTTCTTGCCCATATTTTTGCGGAGCAGCGACTTCATACCTGTGGCGTCAATCAACTGCACCTTACCCACACGACGATCTTCCTTTTTATTTGAAAGAACCCATATAAATGTTCCAATGCCAGTGTTATAGAACATGTTCTCTGGAAGAGCGATGATTGCCTCCACCAAGTCGTTCTCGATTAAATAACGACGGGCATTGCTTTCTCCGCTTCCTGCATCGCCGGTAAAAATTGATGATCCGTTATGTACTTCAGCGATACGGCTTCCCAAAGGAGTATCCTTCTTCATCTTGGCGACATTATTCAAAAGGAATAGTAACTGTCCATCACTCACTCTCGGTATCATGAACAGCGGTGTGCCATCTTCCAGATAAGCGTTGAAGCGGCTATCAAGAATATCTTTCTTGCCACCCATCTTTTCAGCATCAACTTTCCAGCTCTTTCCGTATGGTGGATTCGCCAACATGAAGTCAAATTGACGAGTTGCATGGCCGTCCGCAGAAAGTGTAGACCCATAAGCAATGTGATTTGCTTGGTCACCGTCACCCTTCAAAAGCATATCTGCCTTGCAAATCGCATAAGTTTCCGGCTGTACTTCCTGACCAAACAAGTGAATAGATACTTCTTTGCCGCGGCGGTTTGCCAACGTCAAAAGTCTATCTTGTGCAACAGTTAGCATGCCTCCCGTACCGCATGCTCCATCATAACAAGAATATGTAGCATCCATAATTTGATCGCCAACAGGCACCAAAATAAGGTCGGCCATCAAATCTACAACATCACGAGGTGTCCAGTGTTCACCAGCCTCTTCGTTGTTTGCCTCATTGAATCTTCTAACCAGTTCTTCAAAAACAGTGCCCATGCCGTGGTTATCCAAAGCAGGCAGCTTAATTTGCGTTTTTGTATCATCTCTGTAAACAGGATTAGGACTAAGGTTGATATCAGGAGAAATAAACTTCTCAATGACAGCACCAAGGATATCAGCTTCGATCATTGTGTCAATCTGATTTCTGAACTGGAACTTTGCCAAAATTTCCTGCACATTAGGAGAGAAGCCATCAAGATACGCTTCAAAATCCGCCTTCAACGTCTGTTTCTTTGCACGGCTGGTAAGGTCACGCAGACGGAAAGGCGAAGCATTACAAAACGCCTGTCCAGCAGCATTGCAGAGTGCAGGCCACTGATTTGTGATACCCGCATCATCCAGCATTTTCTTCATTTCCAGAACTGCCGGTTTGGTATCCTCCAGCATGGCATCCAAACGGCGAATAACGGTCATCGGCAGAATAACATCACGATACTTACCACGAATATAAATATCTCTCAGGCAGTCGTCTGCGATTCCCCATATAAAATTAACAATTGCATTATGCACTTGATTATCCATAATTTTTCGTTCCTTTCTGATTTGTATAAGCAGCTACTTGCACTGCGCCATACTAATTAAATCATATCTACTGTCCGATGTTTGGGACTTATTCTTCATTTTTTGCATTGTCCGCAGCACCACCAGAGCAAATCCATTCATCCACTTCGGACAGTTTAAACTTCCACAGACGTCCAACCTTGTAAGCAGGCATATTTCTTTTGGCAATCCACTGTAGGATTGTTTCACGGCCTACACCAAGATGTTCCTGCACTTCTTTCAAGGTTACCCATTTTTCTACTACTTGCTCGTTCACGCTATTTCCCTCCATACTTACGTGCGTTTGAATTTAGCATCAATTGTTACTGAAAATAATGAATCTCTTTTCGGGAAGCAGTTTTCTCCATCGGAGTCCTGCATCTCCCAAAAACAGTGAAAAACTCCATCAAAGGTCGTGGTTATTTTTACGCTTTCTTGCGGTTTGACGGTCGGAATTGGGATTTCCGAAGACGTAGCCTCCGGCCTATCCTTTGGTCCACGGCGGTACACAAGTTTTCTGCCTATCCATGTAACCTTGCCAGTATTCATAATCGACCACATGTGGTTCACGGTCTGGTGGCTCTGAATCTTATATGTTGGATTTGTGCCTACATACACATCGTCGCCCGGATACAGAGGCTTAAAGACAGATACCGTCGTTTCATTATCTGGCGGCGCAGCTTTGGCATCCTGATAGGCAGCTAATATAAGGTCGTCAGCTTCTTCGTCATCGCCACAATCAATCAGTGCCTTCATCTGCAGTGCTAAGGCTGTGGAGAGGTTTTTTTTATTTGGCTCGTTTTTTTTCAGGAACGCTAAACGCCAGCAGCACACATACAAGAAAACCGGACTTTCCGCAAGGCTTCCGTGACGATACTAACCTTACAAAAAGCCCGGAAATACGCCGCTTTCTGGCACTTATTTATCTTTTCTTGACATCAATACTACCGTTTCCACATGCGCTGTCATTGGGAACATGTCTACAGGTTGTACTTCTTTTAGTTCATAGCCGTAGTGTGTAAGAATTTCAATGTCTCGTGCCATAGTAGCTGGGTTACAGGATACATAAACAATGCGTTTTGGTTCCATACCAGCTGCAGAGGTTAGTACTTCTTCTTTACAGCCTGCACGGATTGGATCGAATACGATGACGTCTGGACGTACGCCAGCTTTGTAGAGTTTTGGCATTTCTACAGCCGCATCAGCGACGATGAATTCTGTATTATCATAGCCATTGCGTTGGGCATTTTCACGAGCGTTAATAATAGCTGGTTCTACGATTTCAATACCTATTACATGTTTTGCCTTATGGGCCAAGAACAATGAAATAGTACCTGTACCACAGTACGCATCGATAACGGTTTCATCACCTTTAAGGTCCGCATACTCAAGAGCTTGGTCGTAAAGTACTGTAGTTTGTTCTGGATTAACTTGGAAGAATGAATGTGGGGACAATGTAAACTGTAAGTCCTTAATATGGTCTGTAATCGTCCCATCCCCATAGAGGATATTATTTTTAGGGCCTAGTATAACATTAGTTCGCTTACCATTTACGTTATGAACGATAGTTTCTACTTGAGGAATTCGTTCTGTTAATTTTACTACCCATTTTTCTTGGTGTGGTAAGTAATCTGTAGCAGTTACAAGGATAATCATCCATCCAGATTGTCCAATGCGACCGATTACATGGCGTAGTATACCTTTGCCAGTATGTTCATCATATGGTTCAATATCAAATTCTTTAGCGATTTGGTAACACGCTTGAGCGATGATATTATTTCCTTCATTTTGAATAGGACAGTTTGTACCTTGCACGATATCGTGAGATCCCATCGCATAGAATCCCATTTGAATATCGCCTTTAGTACCGCCTACAGGCATTTGCATTTTATTGCGATATGCCCAAGGTTCTTTAGGTCCTAATGCAGGTTTTACAAGGTCTGGATTTTGATGACCAATACGTTCGATAACGTCCTTTACCTTTTGTGTTTTTAGTGAAAGCTGACCTTCATAGGTAATGTGTTGTAGTTGGCATCCCCCACAGAAGCCATAGAGTTCACAGCTGGCATCGATACGGTTAGGCGCCATTGTAACAATCTCTAATAGTCTACCTGTAGCATACGTCTTTTTCACCATGTTAATGACTACTTTGACAGTTTCTCTAGGCAAGGCAAAAGGAACAAAGACAGTAAAGTCGCCTACACGACCTACCCCTTCACCGCTGCTACCAATACCGTGAATTGTAACGATCACTTCATCACCTAGTTTAACAGGTGCATTGAGTATAGCTTGTTGCTTTTTAGCTACTGTACCACTAGTAGTCTGACCTTGATTAGAACGAGCCCCTCTTCTATTCTGTTGTTTCGATTTATGTTTACGAGATGTACGACCTGTACCGTTCATTACGCGTCTCTTTTCTTCCAAATTTTAATCATACCTGTCACAACGAGTACAAAGAATACTGTACCTACTTTCACCAGTAATTCTTCCCCTTGAATATATGGAACAAGTAATGGATCCTCTACGATCATTTCACCTGCAACCCAGCCAAGGAGTGCACCACCAGCCCAAAGAATGGCAGGGAATTTATTAATAATTCGAGCAAATAATGTAGAGCAAAATACGATAATTGGAACAGTAATTAACATACCTGCAATAACAAGCTCTAAATGACCTTTAGCGGCCCCTACTACACCGATGACATTATCAATACTCATCATAGCGTCAGCTACAATAATCGTCCAAATAGCGCCCATTAATGAATTCTTAGCTTCGATATGTGCATCTTCATCGCCACCTTTTAATAATTGAATGGCAATCCATACAAGTACAAGGCCACCACCTAAGTGAATAAGAGGAATTAAAGTAAGAGCCTCTACTAAAAGAGTAGCAAATACAAGGCGCATTACAATGGCACCTACTGTACCCCAAATTACGGCTTTCTTTTGTAGTTCTGGAGCTAGCTTACCTGCTGCCATACCAATTACTACAGCATTATCACCAGCCAATAAAATATCTATTAAAATAATTTTACTAATGGTTATCCACGTAGCGGCTTCTAAAAATTCCATTCTGTACTTACCTCGATTCAGTCTACTAATTCTATAACTATCCCTTAACTATACCATAAATATTGTATTTTCTCATCTATACATGAGGCTTAGTCCTTATGATGATTTCTATTAAGAATGTTTTTTTACAAAAAAATATCTCTCCTCCTATTACTAGAAGAAGAGATATGTTTCATTATTTTTTTAGTTTATTTGCTAATAGAGATGCGCCTACTACGAGGATTACAGCTCCGATTTTGATGAACAAAGCATATGGTTCAACAGTGTGAGAAATCAATTTATCTTCCACGCTCATAGCAGCACCTACCCAAGCGAGGATACCACCACCTACGTATAGGATAACTGGGAAGCGTTCAATTACTTTCACAAACAAGGTACTACCATAAATAATGATAGGTACAGTGATTAGCATACCGATAGCAACTAATGTCATGTCACCACCAGCAGCCCCCACTACGCCGATAACATTATCGATGCCCATGATACCGTCCGCAATGACAATTGTCGTGATGGCAGCACGTAAATTATCTTTAGCCTCGATATTATGCTCGCTTTCATCATCAGCAACGAGCTTGTAGCCGATCCATAAAAGAAGGATACCACCTACTAAACGTAGAGCTGGAATGTTGTTTAATGCTTCAACGAATAAGAATGCCATAACAAGGCGTAGAATAATGGCACCTGCAGTGCCCCAGAATATTGCTTTTTTCTGTAAATGAGTTGGCAAGTTACGGGCCGCCATACCGATAACGATGGCATTGTCACCAGCTAATAAAATATCGATGACGATGATTTGAAGCATCGCTAATAAGCCTTGTACAGTTAAGATGTCCAATGTATCCTCCTTAGAATTAAACTATAGTATATATATTATAATCGATATAGTTAGGCAGTGTAAAATTCAATTATTAACATATATATACATTTTTCTCATACATTTTTCACCTTTATGAGTGGGAATTCATAACTATTTTTATTCTAAAAATCAACAATATAACCGCTATTTATTAATAGATTTAATTCCTATTATTCCTAGGTTTTATCTATTAAATTAAGCGATTTTATGATATTGTATAGTATATCAATAAAAGGGAGGTTAGTATGTATCAAACATATTCTATATTACAAAAGTTATGGTTGTTCATTAAGCTATTTACTCCTATGTGCATAACGCAATTTTCCCTTATAGGTGGTACTTTTATAGCCATCTTTTTAACGGGACAATATAGTACCATAGATTTAGCTGGGGTCGCTACGGGGTATAATTTATGGCTCCTCTTCTATATCTTTGCACAAGGAACTTTAATGGGTATCACACCGATCATTTCTCAGCTATTGGGAGCTAAGAAGACGGATGATATTTCCATGATTTTCCATCAAGGTCTTTTCATTGGTACAGGCCTAGCATTTATCATTTTACTAATCGGTATATTGGGTCTTCGCCCATTACTGACTACGTTAAATTTAGAACCTGCTGCCGCTGAGGTTTGCATTAGTTATCTGAAAGCTTTTGCCCTTGGTTTATTCCCTCTACTTTGGGTAAATACTTTGCGTAATACAGTTGATTCCCATGGGTTAACACATTACTCTATGGCTATCGTTTTTACAAGCTTTCTGATTAATGTATTCTTAAACTATGCACTCATCTTTGGCCACTACGGTTTCCCTGAAATCGGTGGTGTTGGCGCGGGTTACGGTTTAGCTGGTGCTTGTTGGACTAACTTTATCCTCTTTAGCTTGGTTATTCTATTACATCCGAAGCTTAAAGGTTATCGTATTTATAAAGACTTTAAAGGTCCAAGCTTCCACTATATTCGTGAGCAATTACATGTGGGTATTCCTATTGGTGGTTCCATCTTCTTAGAAGCCAGTATCTTTAGTATCGCTGGCCTCTTGATGGTTCACTTTGGATCTGCCGTAGTAGCAGCCCATCAGTCGGTTATTTCCTTTACTAATGTATTTTACTGCTTACCACTCAGTATTGCTATGGCCTCTACTATTGCCGTAGCTTACGAGCTTGGTGCAGGGCGTAAAAAGGAGGCCATTCAGTATTCTTACATCGCTCGCGTAATGGCCATCATCATTGCGTTACTCATTTGCGCCTTTACGTTCACCCATATGGATGATATTGCGGACCTATTCACAAATGATGATGAAGTATATGATCTTATTTATCAATTCCTTGGATATGGCGTATTCTTTTCCGCTATCGATGCCATTGGTACTCCATTACAAGGTATACTAAGAGCTTACAAGGATGTAAAAGTAGTACTATACATCTCCCTCGTATCATATTGGGGCGTATGTTTCCCTACTGCTTATATCCTTGCTAAAAATCCTAATTATGGACCATTTGGCGTATGGATTGGGTTACTCGCTAGCGTACTAGCAGCAGGTATATTATTCACTTGGCGTACTTGGCACATTCAGCGTCAACAAAAATAAATAACATACGTATACAGTAAAAGAGCATCTTAAATAAGATGCTCTCTTTTATTTCAACATATCTTGTTTTTCCACCTTAGACATGCGGAAGAAATTATATAATGCTTCTGCCGTTTTATAGTTCATAGATTCCACCTTTGAAAGTTCATCAATGGATGCCTCTTTCATGGCTTCTAAACTATTGAAGTGAGCCCATAAGGCTTTGCGACGCTTAGGCCCAATACCTTCAATATGATCTAGAATAGATTCTAAATTGCGTTTTCCCCGCAATTTACGATGGTATGTAATGGCAAAGCGATGGGCTTCATCACGTATTTGTTGAAGCAATTGAAGCTCTGGTGTGTGATGGCTTAAGATAATACTTTCAGATTGTCCTTCTACAAAGACCTCTTCAATACGTTTAGCCAAAGAGATAACAGGCACATCGGTAACACCTACAGCACGTATTAACGGCAATGCTGCATTGAGCTGGCCTTTACCACCATCGATGATAATAAGGTCGGGCATAGGCCAATCTGTTTCATTACCGTAGCGACGCTCCATGATTTCTGCCATGGATTTAAAGTCATCTGGCTTACCTTGCGTAGTCTTCAATTTAAAACGACGATATTCCTTCTTCGCCGGCTTACCACCTTCAAAGACAACCATAGACGCCACAGTTTCAGCCCCTTGCGTATGGGAAATATCGAAACACTCCATGCGTTCTGGTAATCGCGGCAAGTCTAAGACTTCAGCTAATTTCTTAACGGCCCCACCAGTCTTATCGATTTGGTACTGCCATTGACGACGTCGTTCTTCAAGGAAGGTTTCTGCATTCTCATGAGCCATCTTGATTATGTCCATCTTATAGCCACGCTGAGGCACAGATACGTCTACATTCTGCCCTTTGAGCTGTGTAAACCATTCACTCAATAAGTCTCTATCAGAACTATCCATCGGTAATAATAATTCCTTCGGAATGAAGTTCGTATCCCCATAGTATTGCTTGATAAAGTCCGTCATGATGGTTTCTTGACTATCTCCATCATGTTGTACAAAGTAGTTCTCACGGCCTAATAGTCGGCCACCGCGGATGAATAATAACTGTACACAAGCCATCGAGGTATCCACTGCAATACCTAATACGTCTAAGTCGCCACGCTGTGTAACCATGCGCTGCTTTTCTTGTATCTTTTCTATACTAGTTAGCTGATCTCGATAGCGTGCTGCATCTTCAAAGCGTAAGTCTTCTGCAGCAAGCTCCATCTTCTCTTTAATTTCTTTAAGCAATGGTATAGGCTTACCTTCAAAGAGTTCTACAATTTCATCAATATACTTTCGATAATCCGATACAGAAATCTTGTTAAAGCACGGTGCTTCACAGTAATGCATATGGTACTGTAAACACGGTCGCTCTACCTTCATAGACTTACATGTCCTGAGTGGATAGTACTGGCGTATTAATTTCAATACTACATGTACAGATGTTACATCTGTGAAAGGGCCAAAGTACTTGGCTCCATCCCGTTCTAGTCGGCGCGTCATATATACACGTGGGTAGTCCTCTTGTACTGAAATTTTTACGTACGGATACGTTTTATCATCACGAAGCCTAATATTATATTTAGGCTCGTGCTCCTTAATAAGCGTATTCTCTAAGATAAGCGCTTCCATCTCCGTCTTAGTTTGAATGATTTCTACATCGACGGCACGTTTCATCATGGCCGCAACCTTCGGCGCTCGGTTCGCATCATTGCGTACATAGGAACGCACACGATTACGCAAGTTAATGGCCTTACCAACATAGATGATACGGTTATATTGATCACGCCATAAATACACGCCCGGTGTGGTCGGCAAATGACTGACCTTCTCTAGTAATTCTTCAGATGGCATATGTCCTCCTTTCCTCGTAAATTTTTAAGCTTTGTACACACTATTATTTCTTCTTTTGAGCTGCTTTCATAAATTTCTTAGTCTGTTCTAATACAGGACCTAAGAATTTGCCGGTATAGCTTTCTTTCACCTTAACGATTTCCTCAGGTGTACCTGTAGCTACGATAGTGCCACCACGGTTACCGCCTTCAGGACCGAGGGCTATAATGGGGTCTGCCATCTTAATGACATCTAAATTATGTTCGATAACCACCACTGTGTCCCCACCATCGACGAGCTTTTGTAGTACATCTAAAAGCTTACGAATATCTTCAGCGTGAAGACCTGTAGTCGGTTCATCAAGAATATACAGTGTTTTACCTGTGCTGCGCCGAGCTAGTTCAGTAGCTAATTTAACCCGTTGAGCTTCACCACCAGATAATGTTGTAGCAGCTTGACCTAAGCGGATATAGCCTAAACCGACCTCTTGTAGTGTAATCATCTTACGATGAATTTTAGGGATGGCACTAAAGAATTCAACTGCATCGTCTACGGTCATATCTAATACATCAGCAATAGATTTGCCTTTGTATTTAACCTCTAAGGTTTCTCGGTTATAACGGGCTCCCTTACAAACCTCACAAGGTACGTACACATCTGGCAAGAAGTGCATTTCAATTTTGATGATACCGTCACCACGACAAGCTTCACAGCGGCCACCTTTTACGTTAAAGCTAAAGCGCCCTTGTTTGTAACCGCGCATCTTTGCTTCCGGTGTTTGACTATAGAGCTCGCGTATAGCATCGAATACACCAGTATAGGTCGCTGGATTAGAGCGAGGCGTACGACCGATAGGACTTTGATCGATATTGATGATTTTATCGATATGTTCAAGACCACGGATTTCTTTATGAGCCCCTACTTTGTGATTAGAGCGATATAATTGATTAGCTAAACCTTTGTAGAGAATTTCATTAATCAAGGTAGACTTACCAGAACCGCTGACACCAGTAACAACATTAAACAAGCCAATAGGGAATTTTACATTTACATTTTGTAAATTATTTTCCTTAGCACCCCGAATTTCAATGCAGTTCTTACCTGGTTTACGGCGTTGTTCCGGAAGTGCGATAAATTTACGGCCACTCAAATACTGACCAGTAATAGAGTCTTTTACCTTCATCACTTCGTCAACAGAACCAGCGGCAATAATTTGACCACCATGCTCACCTGCACCTGGCCCGATGTCTACGAGATAGTCAGCCGCACGCATCGTATCTTCGTCGTGTTCTACAACGAGCAAGGTATTACCTAAATCACGCAAGCCTTTCAGCGTATCGATGAGTCGATCATTATCTCGTTGATGTAGCCCTATGGACGGTTCGTCTAGGATGTACAATACACCTACCAACCCAGAGCCGATTTGCGTAGCTAGACGAATACGTTGCGCTTCACCACCAGACAAAGTACCTGCACTACGGTTCATAGTAAGATAATCAAGACCTACATTATTGAGGAACCCAAGACGAGCATTGATTTCCTTCAAAATTTGAGCCCCAATCACTTGTTCCCGCTCTGTTAACTGTAACCTACCAAAGAAATCGAGTGCTTCTTTAATGGTCAATTGGGTCACTTCATTGATGTTCTTATCCCCTACTGTAATTGCTAATACTTCAGGTTTAAGACGAGCTCCATGGCATGTAGTACATGGCTTAATGGACATAAATTTTTCAAACTCTTCGCGCATAGAATCTGTAGAGGCTTCACTATGACGGCGTTTTACCATCGGTAAAATACCTTCGTACTCAGTAAAGAATTCCTTCACTTCGCCGCGCATATTTTCGTACGTGAAAGCCACCTTATCTGTAGTGCCATACATTACTTTTTTCTGTAATGCTTTTGGCAATTCATCATAGGTAGAATCTAAAGAGTATCCATTAGCTTTTAATAGACCTTCTACTTGGCGCATAAACCATGCATTAGGGTTAGAGCTCAATGCTTGCACACATCCATCGGCAAAGCTAATAGAGCCATCTGGAATAACGCGCTCTTCGTCGACTTCCATAGTGGATCCAATACCCAAGCAAGCTGGGCAAGCACCAAATGGGCTATTAAAGGAGAACATGCGCGGTTCAATCTTAGGTAATGAAATATGACAGTCTGGACATGCAAAGTGTTGACTATACATGTGTTCAGGGCCGTCTACCTCTTGAATCACTACGATGCCTTCTGCCCATTTTGATGCGGTCTCCATAGAGTCTGCCAAGCGGGATTCGATGCCTTCTTTTACAACGAGGCGGTCTACTACGATATCGATGGAGTGTTTTTTATTTTTTTCTAATACAATCTCTTCATCTAATGTACGTACAACGCCATCTACGCGGGCACGAACAAAGCCTTCTTTTCGAAGTTGTTCAAAGACGGATTTATGCTCCCCCTTTTTTCCTTGAATCATAGGCGCCAATACTAAAATCTTTGTACCTTCTGGGAAGCTCATTACATCATCTGTCATTTGTTGTATTGTTTGTTGTGTAATAGGCTTACCACATTCTGGACAATGGGCGTGACCTACACGAGCAAATAATAGACGCAAGTAGTCGTAAATCTCCGTTACAGTACCGACTGTAGAACGAGGATTGCGGCTTGTCGTCTTTTGATCGATAGAAATCGCTGGAGATAAGCCTTCAATATAATCTACATCAGGTTTATCCATTTGTCCCAAAAACTGACGAGCATACGCAGACAAGGACTCTACATAGCGTCGTTGCCCTTCTGCGTAAATCGTATCAAATGCTAAGGATGATTTACCAGAACCACTGAGGCCAGTCAAAACGATAAATTGATCTCGTGGTAAGGATATATCTATATTTTTAAGGTTATGCTGACGCGCACCTTTTACTATCAATTGATCTTTCATTATGTTCCCTATTTAAAGAGATGATACCAAATGGCATCATCTCTATTTTTACTAACATGAAATAATATATGTATATTATCGCACATATAGTCTATATAATCTATGTGTTTTCTTACAATCTATATAGATTCGATTTATTACATTCAGGTAATATTTTTACAATATATGAATGTATGTTACTGCTACTTAAGATTTACTCTTTGAACTTGTACGTTTTTTACTCTTGCTAGATGTAGGCTTTTTCAACTTGCTTTCACCTGCACTATGCATATCGGACCATTGTTGACGTAGTTCTCCTAATTGATCGCGAAGCTTTGCAGCCTTTTCAAATTCAAGCTGCTTTGCAGCGGCCTTCATTTGACGATCAAGGTCTTCAATTTTATTGAATAACTCTTCTACCGTTATATCTGCCACCTTAGGAGTAGATGTGTCTTGTGGATATGGTTTGTGTCCATGGTCCATTCCCGGTGTAGAGGATTTCTTTTTCCCCTTCTTCGGTGAAAAATCCTTCCCATCGGTAACCATATCTTCTTCAATTTTCGTCAACTCAATAAGCTCTTTTACATCTTTAGAGATAGACTTAGGCGTAATATTATGTTCAATGTTATAAGCCTCTTGTACGGCACGACGGCGATCGGTTTCATCGATAGCGCGCTGCATAGAACCTGTTATACGATCAGCGTACATGATAACATGACCATTTACATTACGAGCAGCACGACCGATAGTTTGAATCATGGCCGTATCGGAACGCAAGAAACCTTCCTTATCTGCGTCTAATATAGCTACTAAAGAAACCTCTGGCATATCGAGACCTTCACGAAGCAAGTTAATACCAACCAGTACATCGAATACACCTGCTCGTAAGTCGCGAATAATTTCAGCACGCTCGATAGTAACGATATCCGAATGAAGGTATCGAACGCGGACGCCCATTTCCTTCAAGAACTCTGTTAAATCCTCTGCCATTTTCTTTGTTAAGGTCGTAACGAGGACACGCTCATTCTTGGCAGCACGCTTATGAATTTCACCGAGCAAGTCATCCATTTGTCCCTTAATAGGACGAATCTCAATGGATGGATCAAGTAGACCGGTAGGACGAATAATTTGCTCTGCAATATTCGTTTCTACTTCCATTTCGTATGGACCAGGCGTTGCCGATACATAAACAATTTGATTGATACGCTCCACGAACTCATCGAATTGAAGCGGTCTATTATCAAGCGCAGACGGCAGACGGAAGCCATATTCGATGAGTGATTCTTTACGTGCACGGTCACCATTGTACATGGCACGTACTTGAGGAATGGTTACATGAGACTCGTCCACCATGATGAGGAAGTCATCTGGGAAATAGTCTATCAATGTGTATGGTGCCTCTCCAGCCTTACGTTCAGACATGTGGCGGGAATAGTTTTCGATGCCTGAGCAATAGCCCATTTCTTGCATCATTTCTATATCGTAACGGGTACGCTGTTCAAGACGTTGAGCCTCCAATAGACGGTCAGCAGCTTTCAACTTAGCTAACTGTTCTTCTAACTCAGCCTCAATACGCTCTACAGCAATACGCATCTTATCTTTCGTTGTTACATAGTGAGATGCTGGATAGACCGCAACGTGCTTGCGTTCAGCAATCACTTCACCAGTCAAAGCATCTACCTCAACGAGGCGATCGATTTCGTCGCCGAAGAGCTCCACTCGAATGGCTCTTTCACTATACGCGGCAGGGAAAATCTCAATAGTATCCCCTTGTACACGGAAGGTACCGCGGATAAAGTTCATATCATTTCTCGTATATTGAATATCCACGAGTTTAGACAGAATTTCATCACGAGATTTCGTCTGACCTAAGCGCAAAGACAACACGAGTTCAGAGTAGTCCTCAGGGTCACCTAAGCCGTAAATACAGCTAACAGAGGCAACGATGATTACATCGCGACGCTCGAAAAGACTCATAGTGGCACTATGTCGTAATTTATCGATTTCATCATTGATAGACGCATCCTTCTCGATGTACGTATCACTTGAAGGAATATATGCTTCTGGTTGATAGAAATCGTAGTACGACACAAAGTATTCTACCGCATTATTAGGGAAGAAACTTTTAAACTCGCTACATAATTGAGCAGCCAATGTTTTATTGTGTGCAATAATCAAGGTCGGTTTCTGTACCGCCTCGATCACCTTTGCCATCGTAAATGTCTTACCTGTACCAGTAGCACCGAGCAAAACTTGGGCCCATTCACCGCGTTCAATGCCTTCTGTTAAAGACTGAATCGCAGTTGGTTGGTCCCCTGTAGGCGTAAAGGGCGCCTCCACTTTAAATGGTTGGCCCCCTTCGTAATTATATGTATTATGTTTCATTCCTGTTCATCCTGATGTTTACGGATAGCCTTTAATTCTTCCTCCGATAGACGACGACCTGCATTTTCCGCTTGGTTCAACGTATCCTCACCTTCTAATACTTCAATGAGCATAGCAATGGAGAAACGATCTAATGTAGGCGTAGTCTTTTGGATTTCATCAGCCATCATCCAATCTGACTCAGTATAGTTATTAATACGTTCTGTAATCTCTTCCCAATTTGAAAGTAGCAATCTTGTAATAGGACGATATAATTCAATGCCGAAATACTCGATTAAGCCAACAATCTTTTCCATATTTTCTAGGCTAACATTACATTCATTTTTTTTATTTTCAGATTCTACATATTCAAGTAAGAATTCCCGGTTATATTTATTTGTCACCTTGAATCATTCCTTTATTAAATAGTGCATTAGCAAATTCTTTCGCATTAAATGGACGCAAGTCATCCATGCCTTCGCCAACGCCGATCCAGCGAACAGGTACGCCTAATTCCTCTTTAATAGAGATAACTACGCCACCTTTTGCTGTGCCATCAAGCTTAGTCACAACAATACCATTTACTGGTACTGCTTGACCAAATAATTTAGCTTGGCTTACTGCATTTTGACCTGTAGTACCGTCTAAGACGAGCAATGTTTGATGTGGTGCCCCTTCTACGTGGTTATTCGCTACGCGGCCCATCTTTTTAAGTTCTTCCATAAGATTAACTTTAGTGTGTAAACGACCTGCAGTATCTACAATAACGAGGTCTGCATTACGAGCTTTAGCTGCTTCCATTGCATCGTAAACAACAGCTGCAGGGTCAGCCCCTTCTTTATGTTTAACGATAGGTACACCTACGCGATCTGCCCAGATAGACAATTGATCAGCCGCAGCGGCACGGAATGTATCACCTGCAGCGATAATAACCTTTTTGCCTTCTTTAGTGTAATAGTTAGCTAACTTAGCAATGGTCGTAGTTTTACCGACACCATTTACCCCAACTACAAGGATAACCTCTGGGTGGTGAAGTGTAATTTCATCTTCTTGGTCAACTAACATTTCTGTGATGCGGTCTTCCATGAATGGCATTACATCACCAGTATTGTTAATAATACCTTCTGTTACACCACGACGAATTTCTTTCATCAAATATTCTGTCGTTTTAGGACCAAGATCACTAGTAAGCATAACTGCTTCTAAATCATCTAAGAAATCATCATCAATTTCTGCATAACCAATGATAACTGTCTCTACATTTTTTACAAAGGACTTACGAGTTTTTTCTAAGCCCTCTTTGATTTTATTAAAGAATCCAAATGCCATTATGCTAGATCCTCCTTCACATCTTCAAATGCTACTGTTAATAATCGCGATACGCCCCGTTCAACCATGGTCACCCCTTGTAATACTTCGGCAGCTTCCATCGTCTTTTTACGGTGTGATACTACGATAAATTGTGTTTCTTTATTTACCCGATTTAAGTAAGAACTAAATCGTTCTACATTGGCTTCATCAAGAGCTGCGTCAACTTCGTCAAGCACGCAGAACGGCGCAGGACGATAATCTAGGAACGAGAACAATAAAGCAATAACCGTAAGGGCACGCTCACCACCGGATAACAAGGTCAATTGTTGACGTTTCTTCCCTGGCGGCTGAATATAGAAATCGATACCACCAGTTAAGATATTATCTGGATCAGTCAATACAATTTGGGCTGTACCACCGCCAAATAGTTGGCTAAATACCTCTTGGAATCTACGACCTACTACATCTAATACATCGTATAGCTGTGTACTCATAGCCTTATCCATTTCAGCAATAACCGCTTGCAATTGCTCTTTCGCTGTATCTAAATCTGCTAACTGTGTGGTTAAGAAATCATAACGCTCTTTAGTTTCTTCATATTCTTCAACAGCGTTCGGATTGACTGGGCCTAGTTCTGCAATTTCTGCCATCAAGCGGGCCTGCTCATCCTTCCAATCGTTTACAGAACCTTCAATGCGAAGAGCCTGCGCATCTTCTAAGGTAAAACCTAACTCTTGTAGTTCTTCTACAAAGCGCTCACAATCCATGCGATGACGTGTAATCTTACCTTCCATATCGACGAGTCGACCTTGCACCACTTTATATCGTTGGTTCAAACGGTCTTGTTCGCTGAGGATGGCTTCTAATTCCTCACGACCTGTAGAGGTCTTATCATAGGCTTCGTCACGAAGAGTACGCAATCGTTCAACCTCCGCTGTAGCAGAAGCCAATTCTCGGTCTGCCAATTCTTTAGCCTTTGGTAGTTCTACTTCACAGCGCTCTGTAGTGCTAATCAGCAAATTACGTAACGGTGTTAAGCGCTCTACAATGTTAGTAATGGATTGATTACGTTGTTCTCGCTGAGCTTCACGTTCCTTAATGGTTTGTCGCAACGTATCACAGGTGAGGCGAGCCTCTGTGAAAGCTTCATAAGCCTCTTGCAGTACCTTTTGTAATACAGTTAAACGCTCCATTAAGGCCCCTTGATTGCCATCTACACCGTGGTCTTCTTGCAAAGAAGCCAATGCTGTTTCTTGGTCTTTCAAGTTAGCCGTTGTACTAGCTAAATCAATATCGATTTGTAATAAACGTTGCTCTTCTTCACGGAGAACACGCTTCTTACGATCCATTTGATTTTGAATATTTTGTACCTTTGTTTCGCTAGCCACATACAGTAAGTTCGTATGTTGGTAGCTTTCATCAAGGGTAGCTCGTTCTTTTTCAGCCTCTTCAACCCGTTTTTCAAGGTTTTCCAAGCTAGCTGTTAAGGAACGAATTTGTTCTTCAATTTGCAATAGCTCTTGTTCAAGGCTAGCTGCCTCTTCCTTACGGCTCAATACAGAGGCACGCTTACGCTTTGTAGCACCACCAGTTAAAGAGCCACCAGGTTGGAATTGTTCCCCTGTAAGCGTAACGATACGCAATTGTTGATTATATTTTTTTTGCAGACCAATAGCATCATCCATGGAGGATACTACCAAGGTGCGCCCCAATAAGTATTGGAAAATATGAGCATATGTATTATCAAAGGAAATACAATCAACAGCAGTACCGATTACACAACTTTCATGTAAAGCCGGTGTATCATAGGGTTTTCCTTTTACAGAATCCATAGGCAAGAAGGTTACGCGACCACCTTGAATAGATTTCAAATACTTAACACCTTCTGCAGCAGCACGAGCTGTAGTAGTGACAACATGGTTAACACTACCGCCTAATGCCGTTTCAATAGCTGTCGTATATTTGTCCTCAACCGTAAAGAGATCACCAACGGCACCCGTAATCTGTTCGCGCCAAGATCCTTTACCATTAAGAATATTCTTAGTGCCTTCTAAATAGCCTTCATGCTGCTCTTCCCATTGAGCTAAGAGCTCTAAACGGCCTTTTGCACGTTGTTCTTGAGTACGAAGTTTTTGTAATTCCTTTCGTTCCTCTCGGGCTTGTATTGCTGCTTCTTTCCCGCCATCAACGAGGGCTTGTCGTTGTGCAGAAATAGCATTAAATTTTTGACCTAATTCTTCATAGTCAGAACGGGCTACTTGTAGTTCACTATCTACTTGAGCTATTTCAGCCTTTAAAACATCACATTGCTTTGCAGATTCAGCCTTACGAGCTTCTAAGCTACGAATACTAGCCTTTGCTGTTTCAATAGCGCTCACAAGTTCTAATTGATGTTGCTCAAAGGCTTCTCGATTAGACTGCAAGGACTGGAACTTAGCTTGCTCGGCGCTAACATCTTCAACAGCTTTTTTATAATTCGCCTCTAACTCTTCTAGTTTGGATTCTTTCTCTACTAGTTGAGCACTTTCATCTTGAATCAATTGATTTAAAATGCGTAATTGTTGTTCTTCACCTTTTTGAGTCGCCTCTAGCTCACTAATACGCATAGATGTTTCATCTAATTCGCGGTGAGCCGTTTTTAATTGTTCTTCTAACAGACGTAAATGACCTGCTAAACGTTCTTCATCACGTTGCTTTTCCGTATACTGAGCTTCCCACAACTTGAGCTGTTCTTGCTCTTTTGTTGATGCGGATTGCAAGGTATGACGACGAGCTTCCAATTTAGACAATTCAGTTTGAAGCTCAATCTCTTCATCCTTAAATGCAATATTATCATTTTCAAAACGCGTTAAGAGCCGGTCTGATGTCTTGTAATTATGAAAGCCTAATGCTCCATCATAGTCGCGCTTTGTACGACTTAGGGTCATATATTTTTTAGTCTTTTCCGCCTTTTCAGACAAAGGCCCTAGTTGCTCTTCGATGGTAGCCATTACGTCGCGTACGCGTTCCATATTTCGGTCTGTACTAGCAATACGACGCAACGCATCTTCTTTGTTGATCTTGAATCGTGAAATACCAGCTACGTCTTCAAAGATAAGACGCCGTTCTTCAGGCTTAGAGTTTAAAATAGCATCAATGCGGTTCTGCCCGATAATGGCCATAGAGTCTTTACCAAGACCTGTGTCAGCTAATAATAGATGAATGTCCTTTAACCGACAAGAGCGTTTATTGATGAGGAACTCACTTTCACCAGTACGATAAATACGACGTGTAATAGCCACCTCTGTCATATCTAAATCTAATTGTTGGTCACTATTGTCAAATACAAGAGTAACCTCAGCTGCACTCATTGGCTTGCGCTTTTCCGTACCAGAGAAAATGATATCCTCTGCTTTTTGACCACGTAAATTACGAACATTGGATTCCCCTAAAACCCATTTCATAGCATCCGTAATATTACTTTTACCACTTCCGTTAGGCCCAATAACGGCAGTCATTCCTGGTGAGAATTTTACAACCGTTTTATCAGCAAACGATTTAAAGCCCTTTAATTCCAACCGAAGTAATTGCATGACTGCCTCCTTTCTACTAACAACCCCGAATAATCATATCTTTTATTATAACACATATTGTAGGCCATCAATACA
>OGJO01000318.1_pt1 | contig 33315 bp, 30 predicted proteins | sample 1572121 | NCBI WGS metagenome assembly OGJO01 (sample SAMEA2582081, study PRJEB24529) | metagenome | biome: Human gut stool | place: China | collected 2011
AATATGAGTAAAGATGTAGTGGAAAACTATATCAACAATCAAAAATACAATGCACTCCAAAAGAAAAAGTGTCCAAATGGACGTTGAGTGAGCCTAGCCGAAAATCCCATGACTAAAGTCACGGGATTTTCGGCTAGGCATGATTAAAAAAGGCGCTTTGTCAGATCATTTCGACCACTCGAACTTTAAGGTACTGGTTTCCATTTCAAATATATTTAGCTTCGCTGATTGCAGTGCTTTGTGAAGAAAAATTGGCTTTAGTCGGCTATCGGGCTTGAACTTACCTACTATTGCTTAATTTTCACCCGCAAGTAGGTAGTTGTATGTTCAGCCAGTCTAACTTTACTTACTCGGGGCTGCTTTTCTTCAAATAGTAGGTAATGAGGTTTTTGTCATATGTCTTTATACAGGATTTTTTGCATAATCGCTGCTGATGGCTGAAAATTTCTCCTCGGTTGCCATCATCACATTCATCTCTCAAAATCACATTGACCATTGCTGGTGGCTAAGATCTTTTACTGCCATGATCATCACATTGAACCACTATCAATACCGCCAGATCAGCAATAATAAAAGCCCCGCAACCACTTTGGCTGTGAGACTTCACTTTACAGATTCAATTCAAATGCCCAGCGCAGTGGATCATTGGGATCATCTAAAATATTGATGTGCCCGCGTCTAATAAAACCATTGCTAGTCGCGACATGCTGCATTGGCTGGTTCAAATCATGCGTATCAACTCGGAAGTTATGGATTCCCTGCTCATTTAAAATTGAAATCAAACTGCTCATGAAATACTTGGCTAAATGCCGCCCCCGATAATCCTGGCTTAATGCCAAACGATGAATGGCAGCGTAGGGCTCGGTATTATTTTGCCAGGCACCATCAATTTCCTGATAGTTTGGATCATCACCAATGATTGCCGCCACATAACCCGCAACCTGGCCATCGACTTTCAGCACCCAAGTTGATTGATTGGCTAGGTCTTGAGCAACTGTATCAGTATTTGGATATCCCGCCTGCCACTGCGGACTGCCAGAAGCCTTTAGGAATGCCTTGGCTTGATCAAAAATTTTACCGATTGCTGGAATATCGGTCTCCTTGGCGCGAGTAACGTAAATAAGACTCATGATTTTCCTCTTTTCAAATACATCTGAACTTTTAGATAAGCTTAACACGAATAATTACATTAAGAACGGCTATTTTTCATGATCCCTTATCTCAACCGACTTTATCAGAGTAAAGCGTCGTCGCAAAGTCGAAATACTGATTCCAGTGCGCAGTGAAAGTTCGCGGTAAGCCATTCCTTTTTGATGAAGCTGATAGGCCTGCCAGATTTTTTCATCCGAATAAACTTTTGGTCGGCCTTCATGATATTTCGGATTATGACGGCGAGCATACGACTTGCCTTCTTGAGTCCTGGTAACGATCATATCCCGTTCAAACTGGGCAAAAGCAGAAAACACGGTAAAAATCAAGCGACCAACCGGCGTATCGTCAATCGTGCCCATATTCAAAATGTTAATCTTCACCTGATTTTCAAACAATTGCTGAATCATTTGCAGATCTTCACCTGTATTACGCGCAAATCGATCTAGCTTAGTGACGATAATCACATCGTTTGGTTGAACGATTGCCAACAAGCGAGCAAATTCTGGTCGTTTGGTAGTCGTTCTGGTATATTTTTCCTGGAATATTTCGTCAATCCCAACCTGTTTCAACAGTTGCAGCTGTGTCGATAAACTTTGGCTTTCCGTGCTTACTCGCGCATATCCGTACTTCATGTTCTAAACACCACACCAAGACAATTTAAGTTTCAAAAGCATGTGTGTGGACTCTCCTTTCTTTAATCAGTTATTACCTTTTTGGTACATTGCCTTTTCAAAACTTTTGATTACAACAAAACCGTTCTATTGTAGCAAGTGATTTCTTTTTATAAACACTTTTTCCATAAAATGAACGATTATTTTTAACGAATGATCATTTTAGAACGATATTACATTATATAGATACATTTATAAATCATTAGTATATTTTTAATCATAAAGACAAAAAGGCCCAACCTTTGAAAAATCAAAGGATGAGTCTTTTTTTATCGTTGATGAATCTGTTCTATTTCTTCATCTAGTTTTCGTGACGCTTCTTCTTAGAGCCAAAGCCCAGGCCAAGTCCCGCTGCAAACAGTGCTCCTGCCAAGCCCAGGGCGCCCTTTTCGTTGTTGGCGTTACCAGTCTGTGGCAATTGTTGTGCACCGGCATTGGTTTGAGTTTGACCTGACTGGCCGTTTTGAGCGGATTGACCAGTCGTTGAACCGCCATTCGTTGCTTGACCACCATTGGAAGCATTGCCGCCTTGGTCAGTTGCCTTGCCAGAATCAAGCTTCTTGTAGGTGATGTTGATCGTCATGTCTTGGTCATTTGGCGTAACCGTAATTTCTGGAACAGATGCGGATGGCACGTATCCAGGAATGTTTGGTACGTCAACGCTTTCCAAAACGACATTCTTCGACCATGGTCCATAAGTTACTTCACCGGTAACCTCATCAACCGTTGCACTTCGCGTAAATTCAGCCTTCTGCGTGATCGTCTGCGTCTTGCCATCTGGCGTCGTAATGTTGATCGTCCGCGTAACGGTCTTGTTCAGATCATCCTTGGCAACACCGCTTGGGTAATTCTTACCAGGGTTGTCTGGCAATACATCAGCCGGTGTCTTTGGATTGTCTGGCGTAACGATCGTCGTAGCGTGCGTGAAGTAGTACTTGAAGTATTGGTGAACTTCAGAATTCTTGTCGTAGGTCGTGCCGGCAACAAAGACATTGTTATTAGCGTTGTCCTTGTCAAAGACGTAACCTTGCTTTTCGAGTTCCTTAACGACTTCATTTGGATCCTTGGTAAAGCTGATCGCTTCATCAGTCTTGCCATTTACGATTTCACGCGTGTTGCTGATTTCCTTGCCCGTTGTTTCATCATAGAAGATTGCTTGAGCTTCTTGAGGATCACCAACATAAACGACCGTCTTGACAATGTCTTTTGAATCTGGCGTAACGGTGAATTCATTAATTTGCTTGTAGTTTGGCGTGTAACCTTCGACTGCTGGGCTGGTTACGGCAGCAAACGTCTTGCTGTCAGCCTGCTTGCCGTCAATCGTCCATGGATCGTAGGAAACAACCTTGTGAATAACGTTATCGGTCGTGTAGCCACGCTTGAAGGTTACTGCTGCCGTGTAGTCTGGCTGAGCAGTCTGGTTGTTTTCGTAAACGTAGTGAATCGTTTCCGTAACCGTCTTTTGCTCTGCATTTTCGTCGGTTGCATTGGTGTGCGTCGTGCCATGCTTAAGATGAACCTCGAAAGCCTGGTCGTTCTTGTCGTCATTGTCAAAGACGATTTCGGCACCGTTGGTGGAATCGCTCACCAGCACGTAGCCAAGATCCTTGTAGGCTTGAATGTCCTTGGCGGTAGTGTAGCCAGACTTGGCATTCGTCTTGCCGCTAAGCGACTTGGTGTCCAGGGTCTTGTGCGTCGGGTCGTCGTCGTCAATGTACTTGACGGTAGCCTTCTGGTCGTCAGCCTTGTATTTAACAGTAATGTTTTGACTCAAGTCGCTGACGTAATCTGAAGGGTTAAACGTGTAACTCTTATCTGCAGGGTCGTAATCCTTATCTGTAAGGGTATATGTCTTAACCTTGTCCTTGATCATGCCATTGATTGTTGGCGTAAAGCCAGGCACTTCTGGAATCTTAACGTTGCCCGCCTTGGTTGAGTCATTTTCATCGTTTGGATACGTACTGGTCGGCTTGTACTCAGGTGGCAAGGGTGGAAAGTCAGCGGAATCAACGGGATCAGATTCAATAATCAGATTGCCAAGTTTTTCATAAACATACTGAATGTTGATCGTCTGCGGAATGTAGATGCTGTGAATGTTCCAATGAGCTTCCTCAACGTAATGAGCATCCCCATATTTTAGATTAAATTGTTCAATAAAGTAATCATCATATCCATCGTTAAAAGTAACTACAACTTGCATCTCACCAGTCGCGGTATTGATTTCTTTAAATGTAGCTTTATACCCATTATGCAAGTCTTTTACATAGGTTGCACCTTGCTTGCCAAATGGCGACATGTAGCCATTGGCATTTGATGGCTCTTTAGCAAAATAGCCTTTGATTACCTTACCGCCCTGTGTTGTATATCTTTGACCATCCAGACCTTTTTGAACGACTGGGTCGATGCTGACCGTGTTGCCCTTGTCATCAACATAAGTGACCGTGTTGCCCTTGTCATCAACATAAGTCGTCGTCTGCGTTTCTACTTGTGGAATCATGAAACTAATGCTGCTATAGTCTCCATTATCCTTGCTTGCCTCAGGGTCAAAGACGTTAAGGTACGACCAGAGGAAACAAAAACACCTGACTGACCATCATTGTAAACCGTACCAAAGCTGTATTTTCTAAGCCCATAATCAAAAATTACATCTGCTGAGTCATTTTTATCAACAGTGTACTGACCTAAAACATTGTTATTACGGCCCAGCAAGAAGACATAAACCTTGCCATCACCATTTCGATCGGTTGAAAGAACCAGGTTATAATTGCCGTCTGAGCTTTGGGCCCACCAGTAGGTATAGTGACTGGCATCTTTATCATCCCGATACATCCCGGCTGGATAATCTGGATCAGTAACCGTAAATCCGGCTGGGGCCTGTTGATTGGCAGCTTGTTGAACGGCTAGAGCACTCAAAATATTGGCGGCTTGGCTTTCATTGACATTAGCGGCTGACGTTGACAACTGTGCCGTTTGCTTGTCAGCAGCACTTTGACTGTTGGCTTCACTAGCTGCCTGCGACTTTTCACTTACAGCAGATGCTGCATCGCTGGCAACTGAGCTAGATGCCGGCTGACTGCTGCTTTCACTGGCATTGGCAGCTGAAGCTTGATTGTCTGAAGCCGCGCTGGCCGATGCTGGCGAATCAGAAACTGCCATGCTCGAAGCGGACTCGGCGCTGACCGGCGTAGCACTGCTTGCAGAGGCTGCGCAACTGCTATTAGAGGCTGAAGTTGCGTCACTGACAGCTGAAGTTGCGTCCTTTTGTACAACTTGTTCAGTCTTTGCTGATGTATCCGGTTCAGTAGTTGCAGCCTGTGCTGTGGCACCGCTACCTAAATAAAAGCCAGCCGCAACGGCAACTGATACAACTCCAACACTCAGTTTCCGCAAAGAGAACCGTTGAAAATGTTCGTTTGACTTACTTTCTCTAATGTAATTATTGTTTTTCCCAACCATATTGCTAAAACACTCCCTTAAATTTTGCATTATGGAAAATTTCAACATTATTTCGTCGTATAAAAATCGGTATTCACCGCTGCAATTGTTTCCCAGCCAACCACAGCAAATTTTCCCTGCACAACTCCCCCCTTGCTTTCCTGAAGGCTTTGCCATTTTCAAATCGTCTTTTTAAATTCTTTTATGAAAATTTCTTAAATAGTTAGGCTGCGTTTTTAAGCGCTTACACTATTTGCAAAATTAAAAAATTAAAAAGAGCCAAAACTTAGGAGTTACGAACCACATTTTCTAGGCGCGTATGCACATAAGACTGAAATTGAATGAAATCTTTGGCAAATCGATATCAACAAATCTCAAACCTACGTACGATACTGCTTTTATACCTTTAACTTTAATGTTTGTTGAACAACAAGTCAATGATTTCCTTAACATATATGCCAATCCCTTAAAAAATTTTTTTGCATTCTTTAATAACTCATAACTCCTAAGTTATGAGTCAACCCACCTCAACGCATCAACGCAGTTTAAGCCGCTAAATCTCCATTTTTGTGGTGACATAGCAAAGATGCCGTTGCCCGACATAAATTACCAAGTTTGAATTTTGTCATTTACTCGTTCGCGGCAACTAGACTTGGTTCCCTTGAAATCCCAGGTGAAACGAGACATTCTTACCCCGTCTTGCCTTTTTTATTTTTCGTAAATTTCCAAATCAAGTAAAAGGTTAAACTATATGCATTTAATATTTATAAAAAGCATTTCGTTATGAACATTAGATTGTGCATATAGTAATTAATCTGTTTCACTGAAAATGAAAATATGCCGAATAGCAGCTGCTACTCGACATGCAAACGTTTTAAACCATTAAAAACAAAAATGTAAAAAATTGAAATTGTCATAGATTTTTTATGTTACGAATTTAGAATTTCTTGATTATCACACGCTTTCGATCAATAACTAAAAGCCTGAGCCGTTTCTTTGCTGCGACTCAGGCTTTTTTATAAAATCTTATTTGCTAGTCAAATCTTTGCCCCATAATCACTAAATCGCGTTTTTGACCATCCAGTTCTGCAACGGCTGGCAAAAAGCCCCACTGTTCAAAGCCGAACTTTTTGAATAGACCCAGACTTGGCTGATTATGCCCAAAAATATAAGCTGCCAGCGCGGTTACGTTTAAACTGGGCAGCTGAGCAATCACAAACTGGATGGCCTGTGAACCCAGGCCTTGGTGCCGCGCATTCTGATCAATATAGATACTGACCTCCGCTGTGTGTTCATAGGCTGGCCGCCCATAAAACGGCTCCAGTCCTACCCATCCCCAAATTTCATCGGCATCGTTTCTGATAACCCATAACGGATGGGTTGGCGTAAAACTGTGAAACCACGCCTCGCGATCTGAAGTCATCAACGGTTCTAAATCTGCCGTAGCCAATCGTGAAGGAATAATCTGATTATAGATTTCGACAATCCAGCGCAGATCCTCATGCCTGGCCTTTTCAAAGCGAATAGTCAATTGCTGCTCACCTCATTATTGTTTTTGCAAAATTATAGAAAAGCTTTCTTTTTTTAGCAAATCCGTCCCTGATCAACCAGTGGAAAGGTTTTCAAATTAAAGTTCGGTTAGAAGTGGCGTTTCGGCGTTGTTTTTTCAAGTTCAGCATGTTAATGTAGCAATACACCGAATTTTAAGAAGTTTAAATTTATTAATGTTCGTGTTTAATAATATAAGGGAGAGAGGAAACAATGACTAAGACAAGGAATCGTTACGGCGTCGCCTTCGCGGGTGTCGTTTTGCACTTAATGATCGGTGGCGTTTATGCTTGGAGCGTTTTTACCAAGCCAATCGCGCAGCAGACGGGCTGGCGGGAAGCCTCAGTCTCGTTTGCGTTTAGCCTGGCCATCTTTTGTTTGGGCATGTCAGCTGCCTTTATGGGTCGACTGGTCGAAAAGTTTGGCCCAACCGTTACTGGTACCATCTCCGCAATCTTTTACGGCTCCGGCATCATGCTGACTGGGGTTGCCATCCACACGCACCAACTTTGGCTGCTGTATCTGGCATACGGCGTCATCGGCGGACTAGGCTTGGGATCTGGCTACGTAACGCCGGTTTCCACAATCATTCGCTGGTTCCCTGACAAGCGTGGTTTGGCAACGGGGCTGGCTATCATGGGCTTTGGCTTTGCCGCCTTGTTAACGGGTCCAATTGCTCAGCAGCTGATGTCTAATGTTGGTCTTTCTGCTACTTTCTACGTCTTAGGTGCTTTCTACCTGGTTGTAATGCTTCTTGCTGCTCAATTCATCAAGAAGCCGCGGCCAAACGAACTGCCAACGGCTATCGCGCAAAAAGCATCCCGCGTCAGCCTGACGAACGGTCAACAGCTGACTGCCAACGAAGCCGTTAAAACCCGAACTTTTGCTTTCCTGTGGCTGATGTTCTTCATCAACATTACGACGGGGATCGGTCTGGTCTCGGCTGCTTCGCCAATGGCCCAAGAAATGACGAAAATGAGCGCGGCTACGGCAGCCGTAATGGTTGGTATCTTAGGTCTGTTCAACGGTTTCGGCCGCCTTATCTGGGCTACGCTTTCTGACTGGATTGGCCGTCCACTGACCTACAGCCTGATTTTTATCGTCGACATTATTATGCTGATTATTCTGATTTTCTGCCAGGTACCCGCAATCTTCGCCATTGCTCTTTGCCTGCTGCTTTCCTGCTATGGTGCTGGTTTCTCCGTTATTCCAGCCTACCTGGGCGATGTTTTTGGCACCAAGGAACTGGGAACTGGGCGCAATTCATGGCTACGTGCTGACGGCTTGGGCAGTTGCCGGTATGGTCGGTCCCGTCCTGCTTTCCGTTACGCACCAAGTTCTGCACAACTACTACGTTACTTTGCTGGCCTTTATTGTGATTGACGTGATCGCTATGCTGATCTCGCTTTGGATTCAACGTGATTTTGTCTCACCTAAAGAAACGGCATCCGCTAAATAATCTATTTTTGTTAAAAACAATAAAATAATTTTTTAATCTGCTCGTACAACAGCTATATCCTAATTATCATAAGGTTTGTCAAGCTGTCGCCATGCACAATTCTTTGAAAATTCTAATTTTTTATTGTTAACAGTTGTCACTAATAACCGGTATGCTATTTGCAACGAATTTCGAAAGGAGGATTTCAACGCCATGATTAAGTCTGATTCTATGATGTGTTGTCAATGCATGTGCTGTAATGTACCGCGCACTATTTGGCATGTCATCACTGAATCAATCTGGACTTAGGTAATCGGGCGTTGATCCCCAACAAAAATGCTTGCCATATCCAGGTCGACGACTAGGCCGTGATTCCTTTGATGGAGTCACGGCCTTTTTTGTTGGTTTTGCAGCTATTATTCAATTTTAAAAGTCATCCCTCAGTATCTGCCGGCTGATTTTCTGACTCGGTATCCAGTCGAAATCTTTAATGGCAGCTGCGAGTTTGCCGAAATCGATCGCCTTACCGAACAGCTGAAAGCCTACGACGGGATCATCGCTTTTGGTGGCGGTCAGCTGATGGATACGGCAAAAGTCGTCAGCGATCGTCTTAACAATGTCTTGATCAACGTCCAGACCGTTCCTTCTAATTGTGCGGCCTTCACCACTAAAAGCATCGTCTATTCGCCAACTCATGAGATGATTGCCAGCATCCGTAAAAAAAGCTCGTTGATGCCGTTATTCTGGAACCTGAGCTGTTAAAAAACGCGCCGCTTGAATATCTGCGTTCAGGCATCGGCGACACGTTGGCCAAATACTATGAGATTCGGCGGCGCCTGACTGACGATCAAATGCATTCGCTATCACTGTCCTTAGCGCGGGATCTGATCGAACGGTGTCGTGAAGAAATGCTAAAAGTGAATGATCCACGCACACTTAACGGTCTTGGCCTACAGAACTTCATCGATACCATCTTTTTAGCGGCGTCATTGGTTAATGGCTTGGCTGACCTGGATGGACGCAGCGTGGCGGCTCATACCTTCTATAACACCTATGTCAAGGTCATTGGCCCGCAACGCTTTACGCATGGTGAAATCGTTGCTTTAGGCAATCTGTTTCAAGTAACGCTGGAAGACGATCCTGCGTTGATTAACGAAATCCACGTCTACTATCCTCGCGTTGGCCTGCCGCTGTCATTAGCTGACCTTGGCATTACCCAGGCTGAGCAGCTGAACTCATTGGCTGAATATATGGCTAAACCCGACAACGTTAGAATGCAGTCGATTTTTCCCGGCATTACCGCGACTACGATTCGCAAGACGTTAACAAAACTTGTCTAAGCAATAAACCCCCAATCAATTCGCGATACATCAGCGGATCGGTTGGGGGTATTTTTAGATTGGATTTATGTCTTCTAACTAAAACAGCTGCAGCATCAGCGCCATGATCATTTCTTTAATCAGCTGGCCGCCCAGCGAGATCGCGGCAAAAACGATCAGACCATTGATGACCAAAACGATCAGCGCGCCATACATGCGATCAAGCTTCTGACTGTCAGCCTCAAGCATCACATCAGCCAATGCCAGGGCAAACATTCCCAAAGCAGTCAGCAGAATCACGCCAATCAGAGTCATCATGCCAAGCGAGCCGGTTAATGATGCCAGCAACAAGCTGAACAGCAACAAAATAACATTAAAGTTGCTGGACCACGTCAAACGATTGATCATATCAACGTAATCGCCGCCTTCAATACCACTAACATAGCGTTTAAAGACGTACGCCACGGCACTCATCAGCAGCATGGCAACCACGATCAGCAGCCACAGCAATAAAAAGCTTCCCATCGTCATGGTCCTGATGTGAAAAACAATTGCCGAGCCTGACGCAAGCTGAGCAAGCTTCGCCGATAGATGATCAACCATCCAGCCAATCGTCACAACCGCAATCAAGGCCTCAAGAATCTGCATCGTCAAACCGGTCCAACGCCAGCTTGGCTGCTGATATGCTCCGGGATGTCTCAATGATTCGATCAGCCAGTCCCAGGCCCGTTTAAATTCCTGTTTGGTATGCTCGAGATTCAGCGTCAGTTCAACTGAGTCTCCAGCCGTACTTGATTCGGATTGCTTCCTGGCTTCCGCACGACTCTTAAATGACGCGGACTCATGATTTCCTTTGGCTTCACCAGCCGCGCTGACTGCTGCTTTTGAATCCGGTTTGGCCGGCTGGCTGCCTGCTTTTGGATCGTTGACCAAAGGATGCCGCTGTTCTGCGACTTTTTGAATGTCTGAAGCTTCGTCACGACCTGGTGCCAGCGCGCTTGGATGCGGTTCAGCGGTCTTTTGTGAATGGACAGGATCCGTTGATGTTTGCGGCTCATGCTGTCCTGCTGCCGCTTGAGGCCGTTCAGCCGCTATCGTCCGTGGCTCGCTGATTGATTCAGTTGCCGGTAGCTCACTGTTTTCGCCGGTTGTCGAAGCTGGCTGAATTTCTTGGTCAGCCGTTTTGTGATCGTCAACCGCTTCAAAATGCCAGCCACAACGCGTACAGTATTGGGCATTTTCTAAAACTTCACTACCACAGTTTGGACAGATTTTCATCTTAATTCCTCCGTCAAACCATCAATTAACTTAATTATGCAAAGTAAAAGCACCCCGCGGCAATGGCGGAGTGCTGTTTTGATTAAGCGCTGATTAGCCTTCAAAGACGTCCGTCAATGGAGGTACCACTTGCTTCTTACGTGAAACTACGCCTGGCAGGTTCATACGGTGGTTGTCACCCAGCTTCTTGCCGAATGCCTGTTCAACCTTTTCCGTGTTGCCGCCAACAACCAACAGATCAGAATCGCTGTTCAAAATGTTGGTAGCAATCAAGATGAACGTGTTATAGCCGTTTTCATCGTTCAGTTGCTGCATCGTCTTTTCCAGGTCGGCTTGACGAGAGAAGACGTCATCCAGGTCAACCGTGTTTACTTGACCGATCCGCAGCTTAGCGTCGCCCATTTCGAACGTCTTGGCGTCACCATCAACGATATCAGCGTCAGACTTGGCAGCCAGGTTGGTACCAGCCTTCAGCATCTCAATTCCGTAAGCTTCGTAGTCTTCAACACCGGCAACCTTTGCCAGGTACTTCAAAGCTTCGCCGTCGTGGTCAGTAGTCGTTGGTGACTTCAGCAGCAGCGTGTCGGAAATGATAGCAGACATCATCATCCCCGCCAGGTTGGCAGGAATCTCAATGTGCTTTTCTTGGAACAGTTCCGTGATGATCGTGGAAACACAGCCGTATGGGCGGGCCGTGATCCAAAGTGGCTGTGCCGTGTTGAAGTTGGCGATCCGGTGGTGATCAACCAAGTGCGTAACCGTAACTTGGTCGATGTCAGCAACTGATTGTTGTGGTTCGTTGTGGTCAACCAGCATTACCTTGTCAGTTTCGTTGGCAACCGTCTTAACGACCCGTGGTGCTTCCATGTTGAAGTAGTTCAAAGCGTACTTCGTTTCATCGTTTGGTTCGCCCAAGGCAACGGCTTCCGTTTCGTAGCCCAGTTCGTTTTCAAAGTATGAAAATGCCATTGCGGCCGTAATGGCGTCAGTATCTGGCTTTTGATGACCAAAAACTAATTCCTTGCTCATAAAGACAACTCCTTTGATTCAATCATCACGTAAAACGTTAACTGCAACGTTTTCGCAAATTAATTATACCCTTTTATTTTAGCACGACCAGCTCTTAAATGGGAATCTAATTTCATTTCATGTGCATATTTATGCAGACTATGAAATTGAATCCGTCAGATCGAGTTGCTCGCTTGTCGCCGTTTCGGTCAGCTGGGGCTTGATGCGCAGCTTAACCGGAATGCCTTGACTTTCGGTATCAATTACAAAAGTACCATTTGAATGGGCCGTTCCCAAATGGTGATCAGTAATCAAAACATCCTGGAACAGCGGCCGATCGGTTATGATCTCAACGGCGCCTTGATAGTCGGCATCATAAGGCAAAAAGTCGACCAGCTTGTGCGGCAGCTTCTTCAAACGGTGCAGCACCAGTTCGCCGCGTCTTGCCCGCGCGCCCAGCTTGATATCGGCTACGGCCATTTCTTTAAAGGCCCCGCGCTGAGTTACCATAGCCAGATGCTGATCCTCATCAACCAGCTGCAGGTCAACCATTCTGTCATCGTCATGCAGATTAATGGCCCGTACCCCCGTCGTTCTGACCCCGGTAATCGGTACTTCAGCTACGTCAAAGCGAACGGCATAGCCTTCATGACTGATTGCCAGCAGCGACTGCGCAGTATCTTTTGGCTCATAATACATTACGTTAACGACTTGAGCGTCATCACCTTTAAGTTTCATGTAGACCGTCGCCGTGCTCTTATAACGAGATCCTGGCTGATATTCCTTGAACTCAGTCTGCTTGACCTGACCATCGCTGGTTCCCATCAGCAGCGTTCCGGGCATGTCCAGCCGATCAAAAATCAGTGCCTTGATAATCTCTTCACCCGCGGCCAGGCCGATCGTTTGTGAAATATGCTCACCAACGTCTTTCCAGCGCACGTCAGTCAATTCATGCACCGGCCGATAGATCAGATGGCCAAGATTGGTGAACATGAAAAGATGCGCCAGCGTACTGGTTTCTTGAATCAGCAGCGGATAGTCGTCCTCTCGCAAACCGTCTTCTTCAACATTGGAAGCCTTAAATGACCGCAGACTGCTGCGCTTGATATAGCCGGCTTTGGAAACCAATACGACCACGTCTTCTTTGGCGACCGTAACCTTGGTGTCGATCTCCAGTTTTTGAACCTTGCTTTGAATCTCAGTCCGGCGCGGCGTTGCAAATTCTTTTTTAATCGTCCGCATTTCTTGGCGTAGCACTTTAGCCAGCTCTTTTTCATCGTTTAAAATCAGCTGATATTCGGCAATTCGATCATTCAAGCGTTTTTGCTCATCTTCAAGCGCCGTCACGTCAGTATTGGTCAGCCGATACAGCTGCATGGTAACGATGGCTTCGGCTTGCGGATCATCAAAGCCCAGCGATTCAATCAGATTCTGCTTGGCATCAGCCCGGTTTTTAGAAGCCCGAATCGTTTGAATGACCTGATCAAGCATACTGAGCGCCTTAATCAACCCTTCAACGATGTGGAGCCGTTTTTGCGCTTTATTTAAATCAAAGCGCGTCCGCCGCATAATGATCTCTTTTTGGAAGCTCAGATAAGACGTCAAAATATGCTTTAAGCCTACCCGCATTGGCCGCTGATTATCGATCGCCACCATGTTGAAGTTATAGTTGATCTGCAGGTCGGTGTTTTTTAGCAGATAGTTTAAGATCCCCTCGGCATTGGCGCCGCGCTTCAGCTCAATCGCGATGCGCAGGCCGCTGCGGTCAGTCTCATCGCGAGCTTCAGCGATTCCCTCAACCTTTTTGGCCAGACGCAGGTCGTTAATTCGCTTGACCAGCTGGGCCTTGTTGACTTCATATGGAATCTCCGTGATATTGATCTGCTGCCGACCGCCACGCAGCGTCTCGATGCTGGTCTTGGCCCGTACGACGATGCGTCCCCGACCAGTTTCATAGGCTTTTTTGATTCCTTCCTTGCCTTGAATGATCCCGCCAGTTGGAAAATCAGGACCAGGCACGAATTCCATCAACTTATCCAGACTGGCCGTGGGATGACCAAGCAGGTAGATCAGTGCATCAATCAGCTCGCCCAGATTATGCGTCGGAATTTCCGTAGCATACCCCGCCGAGATCCCGGTCGCACCGTTAACCAAAAGATTGGGAATGCGGGCTGGCAAGACAGTCGGCTCTTTTTCGGTATCGTCAAAGTTCAGCGTCATATCAACCGTATCTTTGTCGATATCCTTGAGCATCAAACCGGCAATCTTGCTTAAACGAGCCTCGGTATAACGCATGGCAGCTGGTGGATCACCATCCATCGACCCGTTGTTGCCGTGCATTTCAATCAATGGGTCACGCAGCTTCCAATCCTGACTCATCCGTACCAGTGCTTCATAAATGGAACTGTCGCCGTGCGGGTGGAAGTTACCCATTACGTTACCAACCGACTTGGCTGACTTGCGAAAGCCTTTATCATAGGTATTGCCATCCTTGTTCATGGCAAACAGGATCCGGCGCTGAACCGGTTTGAGACCATCGCGAATATCCGGCAGGGCCCGTTCTTGAATGATGGACTTGGAATACCGGCCGAAGCGATCGCCCATCAAGTCTTCCAAAGTCATATTTTCGATTTTTGGTTCACTCATTGACTTTCACCTCTTACTTTTGATTCCAGGTATTGATCGTTGGCGTTTTAGCCTTTTGACCGCGATTTTCCATCAGCTGATCAGACTCTTCGTCATCGCTCAGCGTAAATTGCACGTTTTCTTCAATCCATTTCCGACGTGGCGCAACCTTATCGCCCATCAAGGTAGTGACGCGCTTTTCAGCCAGCTCGGCATCTTCTATCCGCACTCGAATCAGCGTCCGTGTGTCAGGATTCATCGTGGTTTCCCAGAGCTGATCGGCATTCATTTCACCAAGCCCCTTGAAACGCTGCAGCTGAGCGCCGCGAATCTTTTTGGTCATTTGCGTCAGCTGATCGTTGGTCCAGGCATACTGAATCTTGGTTTTGGCTCCTTTGCCAGACTGGATGCGATACAGTGGCGGCAAGGCAATGTAGACCTTACCGGCTTCGATCATTGGCCGCATGTACTTGTAGAAAAACGTCAGCAGCAGGATCTGGATGTGGGCCCCATCGTCATCGGCATCAGTCATGATGATGATCTTGTCGTAATTGGAGTCTGCGACGTTGAACTCACTGCCGACCCCCGCGCCAACCGTATAGATGATCGTATTAAGCTCTTCGTTTTTCAAGACGTCATCCAGCTTGGCCTTTTCCGTATTGAGAACCTTACCACGCAATGGCAGGATCGCTTGAAACTTTCGATCGCGCCCCTGCTTGGCACTCCCACCGGCTGAATCACCTTCGACTAAGAAAAGCTCATTTTTAGCGGCATCTTTTGACTGGGCCGGCGTCAGCTTACCGGACAGATTGCGTTCTTTACGGCCTTTGCGCTTGGAGCCGCGTGATTCGTCACGAGCCTTGCGCGCGGCTTCTCTTGCCTGGCGAGCCTTAAGTGCTTTTCTGATCAGCTGCTGAGCTTCATCGCCATTTTCCAGCAGCATGTAGCTTAGCTGGTCACTGACGATTGAGTCCACGATCTTACGGGCTTCTGGCGTCCCCAGCTTGTCTTTGGTCTGGCCCTCAAACTGCAGAATGCGTTCCGGGATTCGTACTGAGACGACTGCTGTCAAGCCTTCACGAACGTCAGACCCTTCCAGATTCTTGTCGCGTTCCTTGAGCAGACCGACTTTTCTGGCGTAGTCATTGAACGTTTTGGTCCAAGCATTGCGAAAACCGGCTTCATGCGTTCCCCCATCTGGAGTGCGCACGTTGTTGACAAAGCTCAAGACGTTTTCTGAATAGCCATCGTTATACTGAGCTGCAACCTCAACTTCGACGCCATCCTGCTTGCCGTCAAAGTACATGATCTGGCCCAAGGTATCCTTGTCTTCATTGAGGTAGCCGACAAAGTCCTTGATGCCATTTTCAAACTGGAATACCTCTTCTTTTTCCTGACCAGCGCGCTTGTCAGTCAGCGTGATCTTCAGGCCCTTTAGCAGGAATGCCGATTCACGCAGCCGTCTTGCCAAAGTATCGTAGTTGTAGACTGTCGTAGAAAAGATTTTTGGATCCGGCTTAAAGGTAACCGTTGTTCCGGAACCCGCGCGCGTATTGCCTAATTTTTTGAGCGTCCCGACCGGATTGCCGCCATTGACGAATTTTTCTTGATAGCGAACGTGATCGCGCACGATCGTCAGTGTCAGTTTGGTTGAAAGAGCATTCACGACTGAGGCCCCAACCCCATGCAGCCCACCGGAAGTCTTATAGCCATCGTCTTGACCAAACTTTCCCCCGGCATGCAGCACGGTCATGATGACTTCCGGCGTTGGTTTGCCAGAAGCATGCATTCCTACCGGCATCCCACGACCATGATCCTGGACCGTGATTGAATTGTCGGGTTCGATCGTCACGTTGATTTCATCGCCAAAACCAGACAAAGCCTCATCGACCGCGTTGTCAACGATTTCATATACCAAATGGTGCAGGCCATAGGTATCCGTTGAACCGATATACATCCCAGGCCGTTTGCGCACCGCCTCCAGCCCCTTAAGGATTTTAATGGAGGATGCATCATATTGATATTCTTGTTCTGCCAACGAAAGGCCCTCCTCATAATTTTTTAGTAACGTTTTTTAATATAACTGATTTGGCAAAATTTAGCAAAGAAATTTTGCAAACATTTGTGCCCCATTATTTTAACACATCGAACAAAAGTTGCCGATGCTACTCAATGTGCTATTATAGCAATTATGCAATTATTATCGAAGGAGTTTTGAGTGATTTATGATTTTTAAAATCTGTTTAATGGCGATCATTGCCTACTTTTTAGGCTCGATTCCCTGGGGACTTTGGATCGGCCAGGTATTCTACCACAAGGATATTCGCAAGTTAGGCAGCGGTAATATCGGCACGACCAACACTCTGCGCGTTTTGGGACCTAAAGCAGGCGCAACCGTATTGTTTCTTGATATGTTCAAGGGGACGCTGGCAGCCTGTCAGCCATATTTCTTTCACTGCAGTCAGACCGTCAGTCCGCTTTTAATTGGCCTGTTTGCCGTTTTGGGGCATACCTGCTCGATTTTTGATCACTTTCATGGCGGCAAGGCCGTTGCAACCAGTGCCGGGATCCTGCTGGCATATAACCCGCTGCTCTTTTTGGTTGCCTGGGCCATCTATCTGACGGTATTATTGTTGACCAGCATGGCTAGCGCGGCTGGCATGGTTGGCATTACCGCAATTTTCATCATTGCCTTATGCATTCACGACTGGATCCTGGCAGCCATTGCCGGGTTCTTGACAGTGGTAATCATCTGGCTGCACCGTGCCAACATCAAGCGCATCTTCAATGGTACCGAATCGCTGGTTCATTTTGGCTTGGGCTATCGGCGACAGCAAAAACGCAATCAAAAATAATTAAGCTGATGATCGCATCACTTGGCATTGAATACTGAGTAGGATGCGATTTTTATTTTGTTGATAAAATTAGGCAACCGATTTCCTAAAGCCTCTTGCAAAAGTATTGAAAGCGCTTATAATTAGGTGTAACGATTTCCTAAAATCGATTTTAAACATCGAGGTGCTTTCTATGAGTTCATTTAACCAACAAAGTTTTCAGCTTAATGGCAAGGTTGCGTTGATCACTGGCGGTGCCAGCGGGCTGGGCCAAAACTATTCAAAGGCGCTGTCGCTTTACGGCGCGGATATTTTTGTCGTCTCAAACTCACAGCGCGGCTGGGAAGAAACTCGTCAAGCGGTCGAAGGCAATGGGCAAAAAATCGGCTTTCTGCAGCGCGACATCACTGAACCAGGCTGTGCCGATGAAATCATCGCGCAATGCGTTAAGGAAATGGGTGGTCTGGATATTTTGGTCAACAATGCCGGCATTCAGATTTGCAACGATGTCTTGGCGTTCAAGGATGAAGACTGGGATAAGGTGATCAATTTGAATCTCAACGCGCTTTATCATATGTCGCAGGCGGCCGCTAAATATATGGCTAAGCAAAAGCACGGCAAGATCATTAACATTGGCTCAATGCAGTCCTACCGTGCCGGCAAGTTCATCTTCCCTTACACGGCAGCCAAACATGGCGTCCTGGGCCTGACTAAAGCCTACGCTGATGCTCTTTCCAAATACAACATTCAAGTCAACGGTCTGGCACCAGGCTACATTTTAACGGATATGACTAAGGCGCTGGCCGAAGATCCAGTGCGGGGGCCTGAGATCAAAGAACATATTCCTTCCGGTGAATGGGGCCATCCTGAACAATTGATGGGGCCAATGGTATTTTTAGCCAGTCCAGCATCTGATTACGTGACCGGTGTAATGCTGCCGGTTGATGGCGGTTATCTGCTGCGCTGATCAAATTCAGCTATAATCAAAAAGACGTGGTGACCAAGCTTCACCACGTCTTTTTTAAGTCGTTAGAAAGGCTGAATAGCAAATGCATAGTCCTCATGCTTGCCAGGTGCCAGTCGACTCATCACCTGCTTGTCTTCGAGTCTGCCGTCACTGTGGATGCTGTCGGCAATCCCCCACCACGGCTCAACGCATACCAGGTTGGCCTGGGCTGGGTATGGCGACCAGACGCCGACAAATGGTGCACCGTTAACCTGAACGTGAACCCCATGATTGGTCTGCGGTTCCGTCAGCGTTGCCGTAAATGGCATGCCCTTGGTTGCAAAGATCAGGGCATCCTCATCAAACAGCTCATGATCCAGTGTAATTGGCTGCTGCATGTGCAAAACTGCTGGATGTTCCAGATCATTAAATGGACCAGGTGCGACCAATTTAACCTGTTGATAGTCAATCGCCGGCGAAACGCTAAACTGAGTCGTTTCAAAACTGCCCTGCTCATCAACTGGTACGTTAAAGCCAGGGTGCGCACCCAAAGCATAGATCAGCGTCTGGTCATTGCTTGGGTTTTCAACACGATAGCTGACCAGCAGACGATCCTCATCCAACTGGTAGGTAATCGTCAATACAAAAGCAAACGGAAAGGCAGCCCGCGTTTTTTCATCATCACGCAGCTCAAAAACTACTCGCTCACCGCTCTGTTCCACGACCTGAAACTCCCGATCGCGGGCAAAGCCATGCTGCGTTTGATGATAGACCTTACCCTGATATTCGTATTGATCATCTTTGAGCCGGCCGACAAACGGAAACAGAACCGGTGCCTGCCGTTTCCAAGACTTTGGATCACCCTGCCACAAATATTCCAATCCCGCTGCATTTCGCTTAATGCTGTGCATCTGCGCGCCTAATGGATCAATCTGTACCGTCAGCTGCTCATTTTCAATCTGAATCATCTCTCGTCATCCTTTCAACTCTCAATAGGCAATGGTATATGCCAAAAGCCCTCTAATCTGCACAATAACAGATTGAGAGGGCTTTCGCAAGTCTATCTTTTAATTTTGAACTGGTTCTTCGTAGTCGCCATTAGGACAAACAATCTGCTTACCCTTCTTGACCTTCTTTTCAATCAAGAAATGACCATCTTTAGGACAGTTGCGACCAATTGGTTTGTCCCATGAAACGAAATCACATTCAGGGTAGCGCGAGCAGCCATAGAAGACGCGATTCTTCTTGGACTTGCGCTCGACAACGTTTCCTTGCCCACACTTAGGACAGGTTACGCCGATATCTTTGACGATTGCCTTGGTGTTGCGGCAGTTCGGGAAGCGCGAGCAGGCATGGAACTTGCCATAGCGGCCCATCTTAACGACCATTGGCGCCCCACAGATCTCACAATTGCTGCCGGCCAGTTCATCATGCATCTCAATTTTGGCAACCTGTTCCTCAGCAGCCTGGACTTCTTTCGAAAATGGCTGGTAGAACTTGTCAACGACCTTAACCCAGTTTTCCTTGCCTTCTTCGATCCGGTCCAAGTCGTCTTCAACTTCGGCCGTAAACTTGACATTGACGATTTCTGGGAACTGCTTGACGATGATCTGGTTGACGATCTCACCCAGTTCGGTTGGCTCAAAGTGGCGCGATACCAAACGAACATAGTAACGGCGCTGAATCGTGTCCAAGGTTGGCGCGTAGGTGGAAGGCCGGCCGACCCCATTTTCTTCCAGCGTCTTGATCAAGGCAGCTTCCGTATAACGAGCAGGCGGCTGTGTGAAGTGCTGGGCCGGGTCATCACTGATCATTTGGACCTGGTCGCCTTGATTCAGGTCTGGTAAAACATTGTCTTTTTCCTGACCACGCTTGTAAACCTTGGTAAAGCCATCAAATTTGACCTTGGAGCCGTTGGCATGAAAGTCGACCCCGTTTTGGCTCAATGAAACGGCCATCGTATCAACGATCTGCGGCGTCATCTGGCTGGCCACGAATCGGCTCCAGATCAGGCTGTAGAGCTTGTATTGATCAGCCGTCAGATACTGTTTCATCTCCGCGGGCGTTCGATTGACCGAAGTTGGCCGAATCGCTTCGTGCGCGTCTTGGGCCCCTTCCGGCAGCTTACCCTTGACCGGCTTGATTGCAGCATATTGTTCCCCATAGTTTTCATGAATAAACTGAGAGGCTTCCTGTTTGGCAATTGAGGCAACCCGCGTTGAGTCGGTACGCATGTAGGTGATCAGACCGACCGCGCTGCCGTGCCCAAGCGTAATCCCTTCATAAAGCTGTTGCGCAGCCATCATCGTCTTACGCGTCCGGAAGTTCAGACGGCGATTGGCATCCTGCTGCATCGTGGAGGTAGTGTATGGCGGCTGCGGCATCCGCTTGCGTTCTTTACGCGTAACGTCATCAATCGTAAATGGCGCCTTGCGATCAATCTTGGCCAGCACTTTTTGAACGGCTTCGTTATTAGGCAGCGCGGCTTTTTTGCCGTTTTCGCCATAAAAAGATGCCGCAAATTCATCACTGCCCTTTTTGAACTGACCATCAATCGTCCAGTATTCTTCGGGTTTAAAGTCGCGAATCGCCTGTTCTCTTTGGATGATCAGGTTTAGCGCGACTGACTGCACCCGTCCGGCAGACAGTCCTTTTTTGACCTTTTTCCAAAGAATCGGGCTGATGGAATAACCAACCAGCCGATCCAAAACCCGCCGTGCCTGCTGTGCGTCAACCAGGTCCATGTTGATCTCACGCGGTTCCTTAAAGGCTTCCTTAACGGCGTCTTTGGTAATTTCATTGAAGGTAACCCGGTTCTTGTCTTTAGTATCCAGCTTTAAAAGGTTGGCAACGTGCCAGGCAATTGCTTCCCCTTCCCGGTCCGGGTCAGATGCCAGATAGACGGCTTTGGCCTGCTTGGCATCCTTGCGCAGTTCTTTGATCACGTCACCCTTACCACGAATGGAGATGTAGTCGGGCTGATAGTCGTTTTCAATATCAACCCCCATCCGGCTCTTTGGCAGATCCCGGACATGACCCAGACTGGCGACGACTTTATAGGTCCGTCCCAGATACTTGCCAATCGTCTTGGCTTTGGAAGGCGATTCGACGATGACCAGCTTTTTCTTGGTCTTAGGGCGCTTGGCAGTCGTCTTTTTGGTTGTTTTAGCGGCCGGTTTTGCAGTTTTCGTAGTGGCCGAAGTTGTTTTAGCAGTTGATTTTACAGTTTTAGTTGCCATCATAAGGCTCCTATCATGATGAATTTGATCGGTTTTATCTTCTATACTATTATATGGTCTCTTGTGCGGTCAAACCCGTCTGGCTGATTTCAATCAGCAATGAACCGATCAGATAGACCTAGATTAATTCAAAAAAGAAAATGGTCTAACTAGCGTATCAATATAATCGAGTTTATTAAAAAAATCAAGGCAACGATAAAATCATTTTAGCCAAAAAGTCGAATTTATAAATTAACGAGTGGAATTTTAGTGTCAAACTAAATTTTTGGCATATAGCAATGGTAAGGGGGGAAAAGCGATGCATCTGCGTGAATTTATCTTAAGGCTGAGTCTATGCAGCTGTTTGAGTCGACGGATGAAATATCGGCTTTTAATGGCTGCCATTCAGCAAAAACAAATTACCAATCTCGCTAAATTAACTGATCACTTGAACATTACTTTTAACAAACGAATGCAGTGGTTTGACGAATGGTCCAGCCAGGAACTGCGGCGTCAGACTGAGCAAAATCTGTCGATGCCTTTCATAACGCCGCTTGACACGATCTATCCGCAGCGTCTGCGAGAAATTTATGATCCGCCATTGGTTTTGTATTATCATGGCAACCTAAAACTGCTGCAGTACCCTTGTCTGGCCGTAGTTGGATCAAGAAACATCACTAAATATGGTGAACAAGCGATCAATCAATTACTACCAGGAGTCGTCAGCAGCCAAGTCGCGATCGTCAGCGGCCTGGCCAAAGGAGTTGACGGCTTGGCTCACCAGATTACGCTGCTGGATGGCGGGGCCGCGATTGCCGTAATCGGGACTGGTCTAGATGGCAGCTATCCACGCTGCAATGCATTTTTACAGCGGCAAATTGCGCAGTCTGGTCTTTTGCTGACGGAGTATCCACTGGCAACTACGCCCTACCCGAGCAATTTTCCCGAACGCAATCGGATCATTGCCGGTTTATGTCATGCCTGTCTGGTGGTTGAAGGCAGTCGGCGCAGCGGCAGTCTGATTACGGCCAACCTGGCGCTGCAGGATAATCGAAATGTCGGTGCGGTTCCCGGGCCAATCGATTCGCCAATGTCGCTTGGAGCCAATGAACTGATTGCTGCTGGAGCGCGACCGATCCTAAGCAGTCAAGACATTTTAGAGGAGCTGCCTGACTGGCTGTTTTCTGCAAAATAGACTGTCTTAATAATTTTAGAAACGACACGATCCTACAAGCCAATTAAAAAAGCACGGCCTCAAGTTTCATCAAAACCAAGACAGTGCCGTTCTTTTTATCTAGTATTCAATTATGTCCAGCTAGAAATCACGTGACTTTAGTCGATAGTGACTGACTTGCTAATGCAGATATTGCTGGACTGGTGAAAACGAGTGCCGATGAATCGGGCATGGTCCAAGTTTTGCCAATCCCTGCAAATGCTGCTTGGTACCATAGCCCATATTTTCAGCAAAGCCATAGCCTGGATAAAGCCGGTCGTAATCACGCATCAGATGGTCACGATATTCTTTGGCAACGATACTGGCAGCCGCGACGCTGATACTCTTTTGATCGCCTTTAATCAAGGTCGTCTGCGGAATATCAATTGCCAAGGGTACGGCATCGACAATCAAGTGGGACGGCCGATGCGCCAATGAATTTACACTGCGAATCATTGCCTGCTGGGTCGCCGCGTAGATATTCAGCTGATCGATAACCGTGCATGGGTTGACGGCAATGCTGACTTCCAGGGCTTCATTAACGATCTGCAGATACAGCTGCTCACGCTCATGCCTGGTCAGCTGCTTAGAGTCCGTAACCCCCACCAGATCAAAATCAGGCTTGAGAATTACCGCACACGTAACTACGGGACCAGCCAGCGGCCCCCGCCCAACCTCATCGATACCGGCAACGTACTGCTGACCATCTTGCCAGAGCTGATTTTCATATTTGAAACGCTCTTTGAAGGCCGCGTAGCTTGCTGCCTGTCGTTCCAATCGACGCTTTAGCTGGGCCAGCGCGGTTTGAACGCCTTTACGCTCATCTTGCTGCATTGATTGAACAAACGGATCATCAAGCGTAGACACGTCTTTTAAGCGATCCTTGATTTCTTTTATGCTTAGCTTATTCATTGAGACCCTCGGCATTAATGTCAGCCGGCTTTTCCAATGAGATCGTTCCCAGCTTGCCCTTGCGCAAATCAAAGATCAGCCGTTCACTGCCGCGATCGTAGTCATCACGAAAGCCCATCTTTTTGGTAATCGTCAGCAATAGATCCGGATCAGTCACGCTTTCATCAACATCAGCGTCACTCAGATGGTAGCGCTGCTTCAATTCGGTCAGCCGATTGGCGCGCAGATACTGCAGTGCAAACAGGGCCACGTCATCCTTGGCAAACAGACTGTCCTTGATCGCGCCAGAAAGTGCCAGCATTAAGCCTTCTTTTTCAGTCGCGAACTTATGCCATAAAACGCCTGGCGTATCCAGCAGCTCCAATTCAGCCGACGAACGCAGCCACTGCTGACCGGTCGTTACCCCCGGCCGATTACCGGTAGCCGCGACGTTTTTTTTGACCAGGTGATTCAAAAGCGTTGACTTGCCGACGTTAGGCACGCCGACACACATTGCGCGAATCGCCCGTTTTTTCATCCCCTTAGCCTGCTCATTGGCCAGCTTTTCGGCTAAGACCTGCTTGGCCGCGTTGGTAACGGTCTTGGCAACGCTGTGGGCGCGCGAGTCCAGTGCCAGTACCGGCTGTCCGTGATTCTTAAAGTACTGCAGCCATTCTTTGGTGACTTCTGGATCCGCTAAATCGGTTTTGGTTAAGATCAAAAGACGCGGCTTGTCGCCAGCTGCCAGATCGACTTCTGGGTTTTGCGAGGAGTATGGCACCCGCGCGTCAACCAGCTCAAATACGATATCGACTAAAGGCATCTGCTCTCTGATCTGGCGCAATGCTTTGGCCATGTGACCAGGGAACCATTGAATTGTTGCCATTTTAGTTCCTCCTAAATTCTAATTCATTTTTTCTAGATACAGCTGCCAGGCATCATCAAAAATCGTCATTCCTGGCAGATATTCGGCATTTTCTTCCAAGTAGTGAGATATTTCATCAAAATCTTGGGATTGCTTAGGAAACGACGAGTCAAAAAAAGCATTATTGGCAAACTGCTCAATCTCAGTTGGCTGATTGGGCTGCCTTAAGGTCATCAAAAAATGATAGAAGCTTTCACGAAACATCTGCCGACCCCCTGTTAGTTATCCTGCGGCACGGTAATCAAGAACTTAAACTGACCATCTGCCAGGTTGATCTCATCAGCTTGGGCATGCACTGCCTTATTTTTGGTGTATTTATTCAGATCCAGTAGAATCGTCTTTTTCTTTTGGTTAATGTAGACCCAGTTTGGCAGCTGATAGTTCTTTTTGATATAGCCCATGACGAACCCGATCGGCAGGTTAAGCCGGCCAACCGCCAATCCTTTAGCTTTCAGTAGAATATTGCCTTCACTGGTTTTAACCGGAATGCAGTTCATCGCGTATTGCACGTTGACCCCCAAAAACTTAGCGCGGCCGATTACCGTTGCATACTGATTGCCTACGATAAAACGATATTGCGGCTTTTTGGACTTTTTCTGAATTTTTTTAATGTAGCTGTTGGCTAAGGCATTGACCTGTTTTTGATTCAAAACCAGTTCCAATGACGTATCACTGGCTTTGGGAGCCGTAGTTTCAGCTGGTGTCTTAACTGGTGCGCTGGCTAGATGAACTACCGTTAGCAGCGAGCCAATTAAGACGATTACCAAAACCCAAAAAGCTGCCTTCCAGCCATTATATTGTTTCTTTAGCTTATCTTCCATATTCATTCAAATCATCCTACTCTTGCTGATATTCCCAGTCATCGTGCTGCAGCATCACCTTGTATAAAGCATTGGTCATCTGATCATAGCCCTTGCTGTTAGGGTGAAAATTATCTTCAGTTGAGATGTAGTTGTTTAGGTTGTGCGTATCATTGTTCATAATCGCAATGACCTGCTTTTGGGTAATCTGATCGCTATTGGCTTTTTGAGCCTGCTGTGAGAGTTTTTGCCGCTGCTTGGGCGTTTTATACTGGCCATATGACATTAAATGATTGATATCAACGAAATAGGACGGGCCATACTGAGCCACGGTCTGTTTTGTGATTTGATTCCACTTGGCGACGGACTCGTTGATAATCGACACATCAGGAAAATAAGTGTAAACCGGATCATAAATGCTGTACATAAAAATCGGCGCGGTGGCATTTTGTTTGCGAACCGCGGTCAGCAATTCATTTAGCTTTTGCTGATAGGTCGTGCCTGCTTGTTCGATATTGCTCTCGATCTTATTGGTTGAATTGCTCAACAGGTTGCTCTCCAGTTTCTGCATCAAGTCATTGCCGCCAACCGTCATCACGATCACATCGGCTTTTTTTAGATTCGCCCGCATTTCTGGCTGTTCATTAAGCCGCTTGAGCATCTGATCGGACCGGTCGCCAGTTACCCCATAATTATACGTAGTTACGCGATTATGGTAGTGTTTTTGCAGTTTTTTCCTAATCCGTCCGACATAACCCTGCTCGTTTTTATCGTCGCCTTGACCATGCGTCAGCGAATCACCAATCGCGACCAGCGTTATTTTTTTCTTTAAAACCCGATCTTTTTGTGAAGTCTGTTGAACCGTTGTCGATGCTGACTGCTGCTGGTGATACCAGTATCCACTCCCGCCAGCCACCGCTAAAACGGCGCCTATCAACAACAGCAAGCCTTTTTTGCCGCGCAGCATAAAATTACCTCTCACTAAAAAATTCTTAAAGTCGATTAAGATACATAAGAAATATTATAGTGCATTTTATCATGCCACGGCAAATTCGGAAGCGGATCCAATTGCCAATAATTTATGGATTGGATCGTTCACTAAGTAAAAAACGGTTGATGACTTAATCAAGCCTCAACCGCATGCTCAGCAACTGCTTAATTCGATTACAGATTACGGTGGAAGAAGAACTTCTCAATCCAGCGACTGTCCTTGCGCAGCTTAAAGTAGACAATCACTGCAAAAATGAGAGCGCCAAAGAAGTCAGCAAACAGATCACCCATCGTATCCATTAAAGCCGCCCGTCCCAACAGCAAGTGACCGTTCTTCATGTACCGCTGCAGATTCATGCCAAACGAGTCACAGGTAAATTCATAAAATTCCCATAAAACGCCGCAAAAAACCGCAAACGCCGTGGCATACATACTGATAAAAAATGGCGGCACGTGTTTGATCCCCTCATCAGGAATCAGGCCGCCAAATGCCGACAGCGCAAAACCAGCCAGCAAAGCACCGCTGATCAGATGCAGACCTTTGTCCCAGTATGGAATGCTGTAGAAGTGATAGATCGTGCCCAGATAAATGGCTCCATAGATAAACATTAAAAACAGACCGTAAAGCAGCGGCGGCAGATAAACCTTTAGCTTGATCGCCAAAAACTTAGGCAGCATAACAATCAGCAGGCCGGCCACGATTTCCAGATCCAAAAACCAGGCGGCACCTGCTGCTTTGGCTGTCGCAGCCGTCAAAGCCGTTTTGGTAGTTAAAATCAGTGAAACCAGCATCGAAATTACAATAAACCACAAAAAAACGTTAAGGGCTCTTTCACTGGTGCTTGAGCCGTTTTTCATCATCATCACATCCTTTAATTTGAGCGTGCTGAGCATTCATTGCTATAATCAAGGTCAAAAACTGATTAAAGGAGCTGTAGATAATGGCCCAGCAAGCACTCATTGTTTATTATTCTCAATTCAATAATACCACTAAACTCGCTAAATTAATTCAAGATGCGACTAAGGCTCCTGCGTTGCGCCTGCACGTAGCCGACAGCGTCTATCCAAATAATATGGAAGCTACTGGTCGAATCTATCAACAGCAGCTAAAGCAACGCCAGCTGCCGATACTTATCAATTCCGTGCCTCAACTGAATCAATATGATGTTATTTTGGTCGGCGGCCCCGTCTGGAATGGCAACGTGGCAGCACCAGTGATTGAGTTTTTGAAAACCATTCAAGGATACCAAGGCTTGATTGCGCCATTCTCAACTGCCTGGAGTGATTCTGATGATTATCAAGCAAATTTCATTAAATGGGTTGGCCGACTGCAGGTCACTGATGGATTCCACGTCACGACTCACGGCTCTCATCAGTTCAAAGTAAACAATCTGGCCGCCTGGCTGCGCAAACTATGATAAAGCAAAAATGCTGTCGCCGACTCATCAAAAGTCCACGACAGCATTTTTCTAAGCTTGGCGTTTTCAACCATTCTTGTCTCTTAAAAAATAAAATTGATTAGCAGCATGTAGCAAAGCGTCCCGACGATCAAGGTTAAAAACAGGCTGTGCTTCCATAAATGCACGATTACCGTCACCACGCCGGCAATGACTTCTGGCAGTCCATGCGTGCCGCCAAGCCAATTAACGTTGCGATAGCAGTATACGACCAGCATCCCCATGATCGCGGCCGGTAAAAACCTGCCCAGCCCCGTTACGAAATCAGGCGTGGCCGCTTCCGTTCTAAAAAGCAGAAATGGCGTTACCCGGGTGGCAAAGTTTGCCAGCGCGGCTAAGGCAATGCAGATAATCTGATCAGTCAGCGTCATTTTGGTCCCCCCTCTTTGCTTGACGCCAGTAGATAATGGCGTATTCAGCCACCAGGATCAACAGCGTCGCTACCAAAAAATACGTCTTGCCAAACAGCAGCAGACAGGCAATCGTAACGATCACGCCGCTGGTTGAGCTAAGATGATCCTTTTCTTTTTGAAACTGGTCAACGGCCAAGGCAATAAACAGCGCCGTCATGACAAAATCCATACCAGGAATCTCTTTGCCAATCAGACTCCCCAGTGCACCGCCTAAAAATGCGCCCAAGACCCAGTAGCTGTGATCAAAAAGCGAAATCAGCGTATAGACTGAGTAACGATCATATTCTTTAGGAATCGACAGACTATAGTTGACGACAAAGGTTTCATCGGTTAAGCCATAGATCAAAAAGAACTTGCGCCAGCCCGCACCGCGATATTTTTTCAGCATTGAAAGGCCATAAAAAAACTGCCGAAAACCGACGACCAGCGTTATCAAGACAACGTTGCCCGGCAAAAAGCTCTGAACCAGCATGGAAGCCAGGATAAATTCAACGGATCCCCCATAAACTACCGCTGCCATTATCGTGGGAAACCAGAAGCCAAAGCCCAGGTTATGCATGTATAGCCCATAGCCGGTTCCTAAGATAACATAACCGAAAAAAATCGGTAACGAACTGTTAAAAGCAAAGCGCACGGTTTCCTGGCGCGTTGCCGGTGGTGATGCTTGCATATTTTCCTCTCCCCTGTGAATAAATGATTACAGAGATTAATTTTAACGCAAGCCACTATTGATTAACAGAGACTTTTTGCCAGCAAGATATTTTATGCATTATCATTCAGATACATGCTGCTCTACAACAAGCGCATCATCGCGACGGTCACTGCAATGATACCGGTAAGATCCAGCCGTTAGCCGATCTTGACTAAACAAGCCGCCAATCCACAGTCGGCCAGCGTTTGCAAGACCCAATACCTATAATTCTGATGCTGCGATATGGTCAGATTGACACCATCATGGAAACGAACTAGCGATAGGGCAGCCAGCGATTCAATTCCTGGCGTTTTTTTATCTGTTCCTGACGCCATTGATGCCAACTGCTGCTGGCTTGACTGACATGTTCAATCAGTTCACGATCGATTTTTTCCCGATACTCAGCAACTGGTTTGGTATACAACCGACCGTTCTGATCGAACTGATAGCCGCCCCACATATGCTGACTGATTGGATCAAGCAGAATCGACTGAACGTAGCGCACCCGGCCGATTGCATGATGCAGGTCAGTATAGCCCAGGGTCACGATGTCCAGTGAGTCAATATAATTATTGATCTTATTGCGCAAAATTGCGGCTTGGGCTTTCTGCTGGTCATTCAACAGCCAGTAGACGTTTGGGCCCTCATAAAGCCAAGCCTCACTCAGGCATGCCGGATAATCGCAGTTGGCAAGGGCATACTGGGCGTTGATTGCTCCCAGTGAATGGCCGTAGATATAGTAATGTGCCGTTAAGTCCTGCTGCATCAGCCGATTCAACAAACTGGCCGCCGACTTGAGCTGAGAAGGAATCTCACCAACTCGATGTTCAACGATCGAACGGCCAATGGGCAGATTGGTTGCCAGCCATTCATTGGACCATGTCGTTGGATTGCCATGTCTCAAGCCGGATGAGCCGCGAAACAGCACCGTTATCTCTTTATGATCCTGATGGTGATTGACAATGATGGTGCCCCGCAGGCCATCTTGTTTATAGAAAGCTCGTTTGACGCGACCGACTCGCTTACCATTGGATAATCTGACGTGATCACCAACCCCCAGCGGCTGATATTCCAAGCCTGCCAGCTCGACTCGCTGCTGATCGGTTAGTTGAGCATTTACATCCATTTTTTCACCCCAAAATAAAAAACGACTTCAATGATCGATATGATCTATTGAGTCGATTTTATCACATTATTTATTTGCTTTTATTGAATCGGCATTTCGTAGACGTATGAGGTTTCTTCAGGACGGTAGACGCCATGCAGAGTCCCCACACGCGTAAAGCCATACTTTTCAATTAAATGCTGCATTGGCTTGTTGTCCTCATGGGTGTCGATCCGTAATGACTTGACACCGTTGGGATTTTCCTTAACGTAGTCGATAACGCTCGTAAACAAACCAGAAGCATAGCCATTGCCGGCATGGTCAGAGTGAATGGCAACCCGGTGAATAACCAGATAGTTGTCAGTATCAACGAGCCATTTGCCATCCAATTCATCGTAAGAGTGGTCCGGAGCTGCTACGATTGCAAAAGCTCCCACCGTTTCATGATCGTCGGAATGTACCAGGTATGCAAAGCCATGTTCAATATCTTCTTGGATATGTTCAACATTCGGATAATCGCCTTGCCATTGATCAATCCCGCTTTCCGCCAGCTGATTGCGGCCATCACGCAAAATTTCGACAACTCGATCCAAATCCTTCATTTCGGCTTTTTCAATATGCATAGCACAACCTTCTTTCCTTAAAGTATCAAGCGTTTATCAATTTAACACATTCTGCCAAAAATTGACAATAAAATGGTCAATTTTAACAAACAGACTTAGAATAACATCATCAACAATGATACGAGGCGAACATCTTGAAATATAAATTCTGGCTTAAAATTATGCTGACGATCTGCCTAATGATGACCATGACTTCATCCGCTAAAGCAGCTGCATTGAATTCTCAAAAATACGTTCAGTCAACTACGCCAACCTTTTTCTTTCATGGCTGGGGCAGCGGGGCGCATGCCGAACGACACATGGCTCAGGCGGCGATTGATGCCGGCGTCACCAAAACCGTCATCGTAGCCAACGTTGCGCAAAACGGTACCGTCGAGCTGGAAGGCAAGATTCCCCGCGGCGCGATCAACCCAATCATTGAAGTCAACCTGATCGATAATGAAAACTCAAACTATACTACGGATGGTCATTACGTTGCCGCAGCCATTCAAAAAGTCTGCCAAACCTATCATTTCAAAAAATATCAGGTTGAGGCGCATTCGATGGGCAACATGGCTTTTCTTTACTGCCTGCTGCAAAACACCAACAATTCTAAGTTTCCCAAGCTGCAAAAAGAAGTCGCGATGGCTGGTACCTTTGATGGCGTAATCGGCTGGAATCAACCTGCCAACCTGCAGTATAACGAACGGACCGGTGAAGCCACGCCAGCTACCAAATCATATCAAAAACTCAAAAAACTGCGCCACACTTATCCAACCACTGCCCGCGTCTTAAATATTTATGGCGATCTGGGCGATGGTACCGACAGCCAGGTGGACAATAAATCATCCAAAGCCTTAAAGTACCTGGTTGCCGGTCGCGCCAAATCATATCAAGAACAGCGCATCACAGGGGCCAATGCCAAACATGAGCTTTTGCACCGGAATCCACAGGTCGACGCGATTTTGATCAAGTTCTTATGGGGCAAATAAGCAGCATGACATTACAGGAAATAATAATGCGGCCTTTGATCATGCAAATTAAGTTTTGAATGTCTTTAGCAACGATCTGGTCACATCAATGTATGGTACGCCCCAACTTGAACTTGCCTTAAACAGTCATAACGGCATCCTCTAAACGCCTGTTGGGATGCGGTCAGGGGATTCAACAGCTCTTGATGACTAGCAGCCAAACGGGAATCTTCTCGCAACCGATTACGACAGCCTCCCGAAGTGAAAAGCAAGTAACATCGAGCCTACAATCGATCACCAGCTGTCAGCCCGCCTCAAACCAGCAAGTAGTTTTAGACAAATTAGATATTATTGGCTAGTAAAAAAAATGCACCCACCAAATTATTCAAATCGGGGTGCATAAAACATCTGACAAAAATATCATTACCTACGATCAGCCAAAAATTGATGTATAGTAGGTAAAATTTCGTGTATATCATATTAGGAATCTCTAACTTTACCTACGAACGGCTAAAAAATCAAAAATTGTAGGTAAATTACGGTTCTGGTTTAGACCGTTCAGCCGTAAATTATGCGAGATTACCTACTTTCGGCTAAAAAATTCAAAATCGTAGGTAAAATAGTCGTGAATCCCCCTTCAATTCATCAACAGTATTGATACAGGCACATAATCTGTCAATTATCCACTTAACCGAGCCAGCAAAACCGACCAAAACCGAGCCGCACATTAAAGGCCTTAAATCTAAGCAGCAGTTCGTTACAAAGTCGACGCACAATCTGGAATGAATCGCTGTTCGATCAAAAATCCCATTAACAGCCAAACGAAAGCCCATCCATAATCAGACCGCTTAGGCAATACCGCGCTTGTAAAAACAGCTATGGCGATCAGATTACTTTAGGCTGCTTAATGCGGCATCGATTGATTGGCTGCCATCGTGCATCATGATGACCTTGCCAATCGTATTTGAATGTTCAAGGGTTTTTACCAATACGGCGGCAACGTCAGGAATCGCGTTATGCCCTGAATTGCCATCATTCAAGGCAACCATCCCCGTAGCTGGCCGCTCATCCAAGACTCCTGCCTGGATAATCGTCCAATCCAATCCCGGATGATCAATCAGCCAGCGATCCGCATAGAACTTGGCAATATTGTAATCGGTAATGGCTTTTAAGGCCGGGATCGCTGCCCATTTATCCTGCTCAAGCGCGAAGGCAGAGCTCAGCTGAATGAAACGTTTGATGCCATTTTGCCGGCTTGCTTCTGCCAGCTTAACGCTACCGTTTAAATCAACCTGCAGCAGATCTTTACCACGTGATCCTGCTGCAAAGATTACCGCGTCAACTTGCCCCAGTGCTTTTTGCAGTTCAGTAATGGAGGCATGCAGATCAAGCTTGACTTTTAAGACATCTGGTTGACTGATCTTTTCTGGATGACGAGCACCCGCAACTACTTCATGACCTGCTTTTTGGAGTTCAGTGACTACGGCTTGCCCCACTCGTCCCGTAGCTCCGGCGACAAAAACTTTCATTGCAATCTCCTTTCAGCTGCACTAGTAATTTACTATTTGCTTTATACTAACTTTTTGTAAGCTAAAAGACAAATTTTTAGTCTTCCGGCAGCTAAAACTGCATGCTTTCCGTTTTATCATCCATAAAGATGCCTGTGATTGGCCTTTCATCGATGGTCAAGCTACCCCCGAATAAAATTCGGGGGCTTGTAGACTTCACCCATCAGTTCATCGCTGAATGAGTTACTAGCTACAATTTGCCTAGATAAAGCCAGCG
>OGJO01000321.1_pt1 | contig 33054 bp, 43 predicted proteins | sample 1572121 | NCBI WGS metagenome assembly OGJO01 (sample SAMEA2582081, study PRJEB24529) | metagenome | biome: Human gut stool | place: China | collected 2011
AGTTCCAATATTGCTCTCCAGTAGGTGTGGATAATAGATTTTCCAATTCAGGAAAGGTGACTTGTAGGACCTTGTGCAGACAGTTTTTAGTTTGAACAAGATCTTCTGTCATATTTTGATAGAAACGGCTTAAATCACGCAGGTGTTGATAAACTTCTTCCTGCACGTAAGTTGGTTTATGAACAGTTTTCAAGTCGCCCAACAGGCGATTGAACCCAATGGCATCATTGAGTATGGTGTAGCCATGAACCTTTTCACCGTTGACTAAAATTGCCACCTCAGAACTTGTTTTACTTACATCAATTCCAAATACTGCACGCATGACATTACCTCTTTTGTCTTGAATAATTCCATGTTTTAGTGATTTTATTTTCAATACGCGACGTTTAGCGTCCCACATACTTTGATCAAACTCCACCTAAAACAAGGTGTCTTGCCAGGTTGTCAAGCGACGTCTAGTGCCATAGAACCCTACGACTTTACAAGACACCACTACTTTAACATAAAGAAAAAGTAGTGAGTACTCTCTCCCATCGGAGATTTCTTCACTACTAATCTTAGTATGTTTTCCACAGTCTTTACAGCGGAAACGGCGTTTTCTCAATCGAATGAGAGTCTTGTAGCCAGCATATTCGAGGTAGGGGATTTTGGATTCTTTTTGAAAGTCATATTTAGCCATTTGTCCTTGACAGTTGAGACATTTAGAGGCAGGATAATCGAGCTTAGCAATGACTTCTTTATGCGTTCCAGCATCAAGATAATCTAAGATAAAAATATTTTTGTCATTAATTCCAAGTATGTTTGTGATAAAATTTAATTGTTCCATAAGATTCTTTCTAATGAGGGTTTGGCCACTTTTTCATTATAGGTCTTATGGGGCTTTTTTTCTACAAAAACATAGACTCCATAATTCCTACAGTGGTTTTACCTACTACAGAAATTATAGAGCCAAAATTTTAAGTAATAAATGAATTTAAGATAGGAGATATAGTAGCGAATAGTTTATTCAATTCGTGCTAATAACCCCTAGCTGAATAGCTAGATGTAGAATATTTATTTATACAAATCAAAAAAGTTTAATCAAACAAAATTGTTTTATTATGGCTAATACATTTTTTTGACTCATCCCAGTAATTAATACTTTCAAAACTTCCTTCACGTAAGTAAAGGGGCAACCTATTTTTAATTTCTTCTTGCATAGATATTTCTTCAATATCTTCTAAATTCCACCATTTAGGTTCTCCTTCTCTAGAAGCACGAATATCTCCAGAAAAATTTGTACACAAAAAATCGTAGTATACGAACCTTTCGTTACCAATAGTATTGGTAAATCCAGAAATACCTTTTAATTTTAAATTTAAAGCAGTTAGACCAGTCTCCTCTTTTAATTCTCGAATAGCAGCTTCAAAGAAACTTTCAGGAAACTCTACTTTCCCACCTGGAGGAATCCATCCAGGAAAATCATCATGTTGTCTATTAAGTAAAAGAATTTTATTGTTTTTTACTACACACACATTAACCCAGTTTTTTATATTTTCTGCCATTTATACCTCCTAATATAAAACCAATTATGACATTTTTTAGATTAGTTGTCAAATAGGAGAATAACTGGATAACCATTCTAAACTTAATCGATATATAATTGTTTCATTTTACCTATAAGGTCTATGTGAAACTTTATGAAAGTAGCTGCATTTTTATATGTACAGCCTCTTAATACGATTGAAATCAATGACTCTAAGTGATTTCATCCATTATTACTTAATTATATTTATAGGAATTACCATTGATAACATACAATTTAACGATTTACAAATCAAGGGTATCTCCATAAAAACGCATCATCACCAACGACCTTGTCCGTGTAGCTAATGACAGCTAAAAAGCCTTGGAAACAGCTGTTTCCAAGGCTTTCTTTGTATACTATTGTATCAATTTCCTTATTCCGATTTCTGTTGCTAAAATATTCAAAATAATCCCCCTTCAGGTCGAATATACTTGCCCCTATTGTACCAAAAATAAGAATATAAGTTAGGGAAAAGCCAAAGAAATTAAAGAAAATATAGATTTTTACTTGCAAATTATATTTTTTATTTGTGTCATTACTATAGTACAAAAATAATGTAATGATATTTCCTAGAAAGGAGTCTCTTATGGCTTGGACATTTGATGAAAAATCACCCATTTATCTTCAAATCGCCTATCGTGTCAAACTTAAAATTGCTTCCAAAGAATTAAGCATAGGGCAACAACTCTTACCCGTTCGGGAACTCGCTCAGGAAGCCGGTGTCAATCCAAACACTGTGCAAAGAGCCTTCCAAGAACTTGAAAAAGAGGGTTTGGTCTATTCTGCTCGTACGTCTGGTCGCTTCGTTACTGAAGATGAGAAACTCATTGATCAAAAACGACACGAAATTGCTCAAAACCTTATAAAAAACTTTGTCACTGAAATGATGACTATTGGCTTTAGTTCACCTAAAATTAAAACCATTATCACCGACTACATTGAACAAACAGGAAAGGAGTTATAGACTGATGACTGATATTGTAACTTTAACAAATCTCACCAAAACTTATAATGGTGTTCCAGCCCTTAGAGATGTGACCATGTCCATCCCGTCAGGAAAAATTGTTGGCCTTTTAGGTCCAAACGGTAGTGGGAAAACAACTCTAATCAAAATTTTGAACGGTCTCCTTCAACCGACTTCTGGCTTAGTGACCATTAATGGATTTCAGCCATCACCTATCACTAAGGCGCAAGTGGCTTATTTGCCTGACACAACCTATTTAGATGAAAGTAAGACAATCCAGTACTACTTGGATTTCTTCCAAGATTTTTACGCTGACTTCCGCTATCCTCTTGCCTTACATCTCTTGGAGGATCTAAAGCTCCAGCCTGATTTGCGCCTTAAAGACCTTTCAAAAGGTAACAAAGAAAAAGTTCAGTTGATTTTGGTTATGAGTCGTGAGGCTAAACTCTATCTCCTTGATGAACCTATTGGCGGGGTCGATCCTGCATCACGTGACTATATCCTTAAAACTATCATCAACCAATACTCTGAAGATGCTTCTGTTATTATTTCAACTCATTTGATTGCAGATATTGAATCTGTCCTAGATGAAGTTGTCTTCTTATAATACGGTCAGATTGAACTTCAAGGAGATGCCGATAATATCCGTCAAGCCCATGGCAAGTCTATTGACAAGCTCTTCAGAGAGATGTTCCACAATTAGGAGGTATGAGCATGTTTTGGAATTTAGTTAAGTCTGAATTACAATCAGTCCGCAAGTGGTATTTTGGCATCTATGGTATTGCCATCCTACTCTCTATTCCCTTGGGCTTAATGCTTCACAAATTAATGTTCACCTTTGAACACAGTAACGAAGAACCTAGTCTACTCTTTTTTGCTTTCTTCACACTGATGTGTTTTGCCACTATTATTGTATGGGGAGCCATTTATATAGCGACAATAGTCCTTATTATTAGACGCTTTGCAAAGACTGTCTTTGGGAGAGAAGGTTATCTAACCAATACACTCCCAGGTTCTGCCCACCAAATAATCTTATCGAAACTTTTTGTAGCCTTTATTTTAAATACGATTTCTAGTCTCGTAGTACTGACTTCGATTGCTATTATAGCCGCATTTAACGTAGACTTAAAAGATTTCCTACTGATTACGAGCAACTTTGGGCAGCTCCTAAAAAAATGAGTTCCCTCTACCTCTTCATCCCTTCTACAACTTTAGGAAGCGTATTTTCATCTTTAGCTGAAAAATTACAAACCATTTACTCAAGAATTTTCTTGAATAGTCGCAACAAGGATTTTTACGGTGTCTATATCCTCTCCAAGTTAAAGAAAGATGACATTGATTTTGAACAATTAAAGATAGCTTGTGAAAGAACCTTCTCCTATCGTGAAACTGAACTCAATTTTAACAACATCATCCAACTTCTAAGAACATTCAAGTCTGACATTACTCAGCAGCAACAATGGGAAAATTATTCAAAGAAATATAATTATACAACAGGTATCTCCTTCTCAGAAATCCTTGATGAAATTATTAGTTTAGTAAGTACCTTAGACTTTTCAAACAAATGCTAACGCTCATTCAACATCTTCTACCATGTAAAGGAATAATAAAAAGAATAAGTTAACAATGATACATTTTGTTAGCTTATTCTTTTTATTTTATCGTATAGGCAAAACTCATGATACTGTCTGGTCCTGATAGCTTACTAAAAGTATAGTTGGGATTGCCATTGACATTCGTTTCTGAAATAAGGAATGACCCATCTGAATAAACTTTTTCCACAAAGACAGCTTAATCTTGGTATCACATCAAAGAAGGACAAAGAAAAAGCTACCCACCAATTAGTGGATGACTGTCATAGTGTATCGTAAGCACAGTATCTTACAATCATATTTTTCCTCTAAGAGAACCAACTAACTTTTCGGACTTTAGAGCTCTTAATACGTTTCTTATCAATCAGTGTTAGTTCAATCTCTCTACAATTTGTAATAGATGAATCATTAATTTTTAGACTTCGTGGGAAATATTGATTTCCTCGCTCATGTGATAATTCAACCGTATAATGAATTCCATTACTCAATTTAAAAACTACAAAGTAAATATTATCTCTTCTAAAACGTTTTCCTGACTGTCTATTCAAAATACCTTCCGTCGTATAGAATTTACATTCTATTCCATGTAACATTTGATAGAGCAATAGGGTTCCAACTATTTTAAATTTATTTTCATTAAACCAACCATTGTCCGCTCCATTGAGACGTTCCAATGTCCAGTCATCTTTCAAGCCTTCAAAAATGCTTCCAGCGTTATTTGTCGGTAAATTGACATGATGTTCCCTCGATAGCCCTAATAAATGTGGGATAGAGGAATTTGGGACAGAAAGAATTATTTCTGGATAGGCCTCCATATTTGTCTGATAAACGTACTTGTACTGAGAAACATATTTCTCAATCGTATTGGCTAAACAAGACATCTCAATGTTTAAAATATCAATCTCACCATCAAATGTCTTTAGCCATTCCAAAGTATATGTCATTTGAATTTTCTCCTAAAAAAGAGAAGGAAGCACGTGCTTCCTTCTCTTCCACGTATTGAGTTTCACCTCACGCTAGATATGCCCTATCTATTCCTCAAGGGTAGGCAGTCCTGCTATTCTTTTTCTCAACAAACAGTCTACGCTGCTTGCGGAGCCCACAGGCGGGTGCAGACCATATCCACTAGCCCACAAGTTAGTAAACTCTTATTTACATATTCATTGTATAAACTTTCCTTGACTTTGTCAACTTTTACGTCAATTGAGATATAAAAACTAGCTCAAATTATTTCCTCGTATAGGCAAAACTCATGGTACAATCTGGTCCTGATAATTTACGGAAAGTGTAATTGGGATTGTCATTGACATTCGTTTCTGAAATAAGGAATGACCCATCTGGATAAACTTTTTCGACAAAACTCACATGTTCGCATCCTACATCTGAGCCATGACCACCACCCACAAAAGAGATAATAGCACCTGCTTTTGGGGTTGACCCTGTTTCCCCACCGAGGCTTGCCGCTGTTCGCACCCAATCTTGACCATTCCCCATTGTGTTGTTCTGTAGTCATATGTAACCTTTCTTATAATGGCTTCTATTTACTTAGCATTAAATCATGTGTAGTGCTTTTACAGTCTCGTTAAACTGAGGTCAGCTCTTCAAAATGGTATTTGCTAAAAGTTAACAATTTTCATCAATAATTCCTGCCCAATAATCAAAATTCTCCTCAAGATAAAGTAACACATTAAATAGTTTTAAAAACTCTTCTTCTGAAATCTCGTCATCCCAACGTCCGTGTCCAATCATGTGTCTGTTTGGATAATTAATAGTAAATCGTTGGGTATCGGCAAAAAAGTTATAACACCAATGCAAAAGGCCGTAGTCAAAAACTGTTTTTTCTCCAGGACTTATTTGCTCATCAATTTTTCTTATCGCTTTGTGTCCAACTGCTGTCACTTTATCCACCTCACTAGATAATGGCTCTGCTAATCTATTAAGTGCACCATCAATAGCTAATGAAGCAAGCGTGTAGGCTGCGTAGTAGTTTTGTTCTGAATAACTCATTGCCATTGACTGGATTAGATGATAAGAAAAACACTGTGATCTCGCTAAATACTCTATGTTAGATGTATCTGAAATAATCTCTTTAAGATTATCTAACCACTCCACCTCAATGTCTTCAGTATCGTCTAACAAAAGCTGATTAACGACTGCTCTGTTTTGGAAGAAGATAACCCAGCCTTTATCAGCAAAAATTTCTACTTTATCGATTATACTCTTTCTCTCTTCTTCCGTGTATGGAGTAAGAGCATCTTTTACTACCTCAGATAAATTTGAAAACTGTCTTCTTAATTCTACGAGGTAGTCTGTGGCAATACTTTGGCCTAACGTGCTAATGATTTGTGACGTTTTATTTAGACTTTTGAAAAGTTCCTTATTCTGTTCTGAAAACCGCTTCAAACCTGATTGTTCTATCACACTATCTATTTTCTTTAGAAGTTGTGTAATTTCTTTATTTTTCAACACGCTTGTAGCTGCTGCTATTCTTGATAGATTAGCTTGTTCTGCTACTTTAGGATATGTTGCAATAGTTGATAATGCGTCCTTTATAATATGTTCAGGTAATTTTTTAATGTGGTCTGCAGGGCTTGCATTTGCTTCAGTTAAAGATGAAGTGGCTTTTATTGAACCTGTTTTATAATTGATGTCTAAACCATTTTGAGCATTTGGGATAAAGACATTAAATTCATTCATGATAACATAATCATCTTCTACTTCAAACGCTTCTTTATTTAGCGTTTTAGCTTCTAAAATAACGCCTCTAGGAAGGTATTCAAATTCTTGTTTTGCACCTTCTGAATTCTTTTTAAAGATTGGCGTAACTCTATATTCAACATCAATTCCTTTTTCTAATGTATTAAGTATAACATTCTCAAAATAGAACATACCACAAGCTTTTCTAGTTTTGTGATTAGTATTGGCTCGATTACACCAATTAGTGATCATAACGAAGTCTTCCCGTTTACGGTAATCAAATTCGTCACAATAATCAATAATTGAATCTGCTATTAAATGTCCTCGATTAAAAATATCCTCACTGGGAAACACTGAACAATCAATTTTTATGTGTTGTTTGCCATAGACATTATCAGGTTTAGTTGTCCACTCTAAATACTTCCCTTTTTTATCCTTATGAGTCTCGGAAGCTTCAAAATTATCTTTGTTTTTATTAAACCGTTTAGACAACAATACCTTTATTGTTTTAATTTCAATATTTTGTATTTCGTCCAAAATAATTTTATGCTGACAAATACTAGGCCGTTTATCATCATCAAACATCTTATTGTTATTCAGAATGAAGAAACCTCCATCATCATATGAAGAATTTTCTAGCAAATTCTTCAATTCAGGGTAGTCAGAGTAAGTTTGTTTAATATCTAATGCTGAAGGTTTTAACTCTACTGTGTATTTGTCACGACTGCTCATATGTTGTCCTCCTAAAAGTATAATTTTCCTTTTCTAAATTATAACACGGCTTTTACATGATTTAAGCAGATAAATATAGAACTAAAATATACATTATTCACCCCTAAAATAAAGTACACCTTTTAAAGAATATACTCTATTGTTTCTTCTTTTCTCCTTGCCTCTCTATACAAAATCGAAGTCCATGATTCTGTGACAATTTGTGGAAGGATATTATAAAATTCAAGGTGTCCCATAACAGCAAGGTCATACGTTGTATTCTCATCGATAGCATCTTTAGCCATCCCTCTAAAAATTCTGGTCTTTTGGATCCATTCCACTCCTCTCTTGGTCTTCACAATTAATCTATACCGTTTCCCCTTCTTGGTTTTTGTCTCTTCAACTGATAACCTTACCTTACCATAAAATAGGAATATGTTGTTTTCATCCGCTTTATCAAACCAACGATTCATAGACTTTCTTGATATTGCTCTTCGGTTAAGCTGATGGTTTCTTGCTCCTGTATCTATTACGAATGGATTCTCTTGTTCAGCATTTACTGCATTTTCATTGTCTCTTCTATACCTAGGCAACAAGGTATTTAACATTGCTTCAAGCCTATCATGTACTTGTTCATCTGTTAATGTTGCTACAAATTGCTTAACCGCCCTATTTGAAGCTAGGTCATAATTATATGAACAACCTTTTTCATGGTTTGAGGTTGGAAAAGTTGATAAAAATGCTCTTCTTTCTGATGTTTTATGTGTAAAACGTAATTTCGCTCTTTTACATTCAGGACACAACATTTTATCACGATACTTTGAAATATCACCATTATTCTGTTCATATTCTTTTTGAACTTCATATACACTATGGAGCCGTTGATCCTCATCATATAAAAAATCTTCGTAACTATTATTAGGCAAATCTAAGTCCCTCCTTATTGAAATCAATTATGCACTTTTTCTACTCCTATTATAACTTTTCATAATAACTTAATTTAACTACCTACTCATAACTTGAAAGTTAAAAATTAAGCGACTAAAAAGGAGCTCTATTCAGACTCCTTTTTAGTATATACATAATTATATTTATGTATTATTTTGCCTTGTTTTCACTAACAGTTAGGTCAATTAGTGGTAGATAGCTTGGTGAAAACCTACCATTGATTCCAAATAGATGGAAGTTAAAAACATGCTTTTTTGATTGATTTTTGTTTTCATTTTTTCTCCTTCTTGATTTATTCTTTAGATGGTGCTCCACCTTTTTGTGTTTTAGGATCAATCACCATACCAACTTGTGGTTGGGTATTCCCTAGAATAATCGACGCTGGACTCAAGAAATCACCGTACTGAAAGACTTTCGTTTTCCGACGCTCAAAGTGAATATGGGGGCCTGTTGCCGCACCCGTCTGTCCAACATAACCGATAAGTTGGCCTTTTTTGACTTTATCACCTTTTTTAACAAGAGGAACATCACGCATATGACCATAATACATAATAGTACCATCAGGAAGAGTGTGCATCACGTGGTTACCGTCAATGTTCATAGCTTCTTCATTGACCTCTACCACCTCACCGTCTGTAACGGCATAAATTGGAGAGCCTTCAGGTGCTGCAAGGTCCATTCCTGTGTGTCCTGAACCTGCATTTGGACCGCCAGCATTAGCTGATGCACCGAAAAGTTGGGTAATGGTATAGGGAACATCAAGTGGCTGACCTGTATCAGTGCTAAGATTACTTTTATCGCTATCACCACACTCACTTGCGTCTACTTCATCCTTATTATCGTCTTTATCCTTCTTATCCTCTGATTTTTTTGGACGATAGACATAGACTTTTCCGTAGTCCATAGTAATACGGTCTCGATATTGACCATAATTATTCTCAGCAATCCCGTCAGTCGAAGGAGAACATTGGATAATATTCTCCTTATCCTCAACTAGCATGGTCTGTCCTTTATCTCCGGAGCTACTTCCTTTCGTACCCCAGATAATGACATCTCCTTTTTCACGGTTTTGAACATCATCTTTAGACGACCACGCACCCTCATACACTAACTCATAACCATTGTCTTTCAACCAGTCGTGTTCTGAGTCAGTATCTACTGGAGAGCCCGCTTCTTTAGCACCACCATCAACAAGGGCGTAGTAAAGAGCAGATGAATGGTCGTAGCTATCTGGTCCAGTACGAGCATCACGAGAATACTTAACCTTGCCTAGCTTATCCTTATACCACTTGATAGCTTTGTCAGTATCAATAGTCTTTTTATCCTTATCGCTGTCTTTTTTGCTAGCCTTGTTGCTAGAGTCACTTGATGAACTGCTATCATTATCATTGTCTTCGTTGTCGCTATCTTCTTCATCGTCGTCACCGTCATCATCATCGGAACTTTGACTACTTGACGAGGAGTTATTGGAAGAAGCACCGCCACCACCAAACGCCTTTTGGAACTTGGCATCATCGTACTTATATTTACTTGCTTCGAAGACTTCCGCAAACTTCCTTGCATCCGCCTTCTTCTGATCTGGTTTGACATAAGCCATATTACCTCGCTCGTAGGCATTCCATGACATAGCAGTTTCATCGATATTGGTTTGTTTCGCAAACTCCTGGAATGACCAGTTATGGCCAGATTCGTCATAAGCTGGGTTCCAGTCACCTTTTGAGATGGCATCGATAACAAAGGCAACCATCTTATCAGCATCTTCCCAATCTGGACTATTAAGAGGTGCATATTTCGTGTAGGGGTCAAACTGGAAGATTCCACCACCACCAAGTGTGTTAGAGGTCCCACCTGTCGTTGGAACAGCTCCCTTCGAAATGGAGTCATTGATACCACCACCATAATGCCCTTGGGCTCGTCCAATGATGTCATAGCTCCCTTCAGAGTTTGCCCAACCAACAGCACCTGCAGCAGATTCCCCAGACAATCCAGCATTCACAAAAGCCATAAAGACTTTGTGGGCATTTTCATAGGCTTTTGTCCCCTTCGTAAAGGGATCAGAGTCGCCAGCAGATGCTGAGTCAGTTTTAGTAGAAGTCGATTGAGGCTTAGAGCCATCATCGTCTTCTTCATCATCGTCTTCTTCATCGCCATCTTTTTGGTAGGTTACACATTGGGCGTTAGTCTTGCCACCTTTCCCACCGGAAGTACTAATTGTCCCCATTAAACCAGTGATAATTGCAATTAAGATAACCGCAAAAGTTAAAATAGTTCCTATAATAATGGTTGTCTTCACTCCAAAAATCGTTAGAAGAACACGAGCAGCTTTATCACCTATTCGTTTCAAATATCTTAGTCACCCCCTTAATGAAGTAGTGCGGTTAGCCAATACCAACCAAATACAAGTAAAAATCCTAGGGCAAGAAAGATACTTTGTTTAATGAATTTTCGATTTCGTTTTTGTTGTTGCTTTCGCATCCAAAATGAATCTTCATCTGAGTAATAGTCTTTGTGACGTTCCACTTGCAAATTATAATAGTCTGTCACATCCTCCTTGACACTGGATAACCTTTCTTTCCCACGCGCAATGAGACCTTGTTTTTTCTCTTGTTCACGTGAGATACTGTCCTCACCAAAACCGTCATAGTAGGTATCGTAAAAAGCTGAATAATCTACTTGCTCTTCGAGGCTTTCCGGATAGACTTGGTCTTGATGCTCATCAAGAAGATCTAGCTCTAGTTCACGCTGAATATACTGACCATCTCGTTTAAAACGATAAGATACCATATATTAAAACCTCCTTAAGCCAATAATAGGCATTTTTTGTGGAGCAATATAGAGTTTATCTGTTACTGTCACCTTAGAAAAAGGTACACCTTTGATTTTAAAAGTACGGTGTAACTCCTTAACAACGAGACCAGCTTTATAATCTTTTTCCGTCACTTCTTCCTTAAAGAGTTCTTCATATGCTGACACCTCAATTAAGTCTAGGAGACGGTAAGCAGATTGATAAGCATAATAGTTACTTCGATTAGCCAATCTCTTTTCAAAAAGAGGTGAATATTCCTTTGAGAAGAATGATACGATCTTAACCGCACGTTTTCTATGGTTATATTCTAGTCTAGCCATAACCCATGCAAGACCCCAGGTCACTAGTGTGATAAAGCCCCAGGTGTTCATCAAACAAATAGGAAGAAGACTAAACATAAGGATACGCTTTGCTTTCTTGATACGTTCACGTCTCTTACCAGTAAGTAGCTGATAAAGGGCTACAATCAAGGCACAGAACACATATGGTGTATAGGCAATAGCCATAAAATGAACACCATAGGCGAATAAAAGTGTCTGATAGAGCATGAGATAGCTATAGAAACCAACCAAACCAAGAACTAAACTAATAATGAAGGAAACTATCCTAAAGAAACGTAGTGTCTTAATGTCATAAGCTATATTGTTAACCCATAGAGACATTTGCATTAGTGTGGTCATTGATTAATTTTCCTCCTCTGGTGCTTCTTCTGTTTCAAATATTCTCGACTCAAATCGAGCAGGTTCTTGGTAGATAATCATGGCTGAGTACTCATCCACTTGCTGACTTCCAAATAAGCCACATAAACTACTTAAAAGATGTGTTTTTCGCATCTGATAAGTAATATCAACAACACGACAGGTCTTTTTGTAAGCCAAGATCTCTAAGTAATCATTTACAATTCTTTCCAAATCATGCGGATTATCCTCTGTCAGAATTTTAGTTTGTAGTTGGAATGCCTCATCAGAATATGGTTGCTGTAGGTTCATTGTATTTCCCCCTTTCACCATTTCTAAGGTAAGAATGCGTAGCGAACATGTTCATCATATGGATATTTCCCATAAGACCTATTATCCGCTAGCTGATGATTAAAGACTAAGTTCTTGACAGAAGCAATATTTAAGAAGAAATCACCATCTCTTAAATATTTAAGTGACGAAAGTTCACTCTCGGTCATTTCCCCTTGTAAAGCATCTGCTAGACGAGGGATAGTCAAATCACCTAATTGAGAAAAGACACGATACGTCATCATAGAGAAAATTGCGCGTGTAGCTAAAACGTAATCCACTGCATCCATAGAGTTTGCATTCAAAAGGATGTTATCTAATGAGCTCATTTCCATAATAAATGCAGAATAGTTACTACTTACATTCTCAATCAAATCCTTTAGAAAGTTAAGAGACTCTGAATAACGATAATTGAAGAGCTTATGTGCTCCGTTAATGGTAATAATGCTATGAGGTCGCTGGCTCTTATCTCCCCCGATAATCCCTCTACGGAAATACTCAGATACCCTTCTACCATTTGCTACAGCGTATGATGAAATGATAGATAACACTTGGTAAAGCTGAATATTAAGAAGTTCAGTATCTTGAATCCCAGAGAGGTCAAAGGTCACAACTTGTTCATTTGAGAAATCTTCAAACTGTGAGGTCGCATTTAAGAAGCGATAATCCCCCAAGAGACCAGAGAAAGCATTATAGAGACGGTCATAACTTGCAGCATCAATTTCATTCCCCTCTGCGATTTTGTCCTCTTTAAGCTTGTTTAAGCGTTCTACCCAATGAGATAGAGTCGGATAATCTTCTGGAATAACATTCGTAATCGTTAAGTCTTCTTGGTCCATGACTTCTGCATTACGGTTCCACAGACTACGGTCTTCATAAAAGTCGTTTAAAGCAGACGACAAATTATTGAGGTCAGAGTTCTTTAACCCTGGATCAAGAATTTGAGCTAAAGCACGTAGTTTATTACGGTGGGCATAGAAAGATTGAACCTGGTCCGTTGTTTCTCCATCTGCAGAGGAAGCCGTCGCTATAATTTGCATGAGGTTAATATGATTCCGATTATTAGTACCAGACATCTTAACATATCGACCACCTTGAAGTTCCGTAAGTTCTTTTAAGTTACCAGTAAGGTCAATGTTAAAAATGGTATGGCCTTTAGCAAAATAGGTATCAATCAAATTACCTAACAGTTTCATTTTCCCGTTTCCTGCTCCGGCAATCAGCATTGATGGAATTTTACGTTCCCTATCTTCATGCAAAAGGTCAAAGTTAACCACACCACCAGTACGTGTTTCTCCCAAGTAAACACCATAGGTATCCATTAAGTTCGTATGATTAAAAGGATAGCCAGCACCTAAATCCCAGACGGATGCTGCTTGCCCTTTTCGACGTAGTGGGGTGTCTTCCAAACGAGAAGCTGGGATAAAGGCTGTATGATATTCGACGTCTTGCATGCCATCTGAAGAAGAGATAGAATACTGATTCAACTGTTGCTTGAGGTCAGCTTCTCGTTCTACCAGTTGATCCAATGTGTTTGCAGCTAACAAAAAGCGGGTGTGAATTTTTTTAGAAGGAACATTGTTACCTAGTTTTTCGCGATAGTCTAATAAAGAACTGATACGCATCTTATCATCGGCATCTTGTGCAGCCTTTGTGTTTTGCGTTGCTAACATATTAGAGATAGCTTTTGAGGCTAATTCTGACATTTCGCTATTTGAAGCATGTTCTAAAGACATAAAGCTGATAACATTATCAACAAGCATTAAATCGCTCATCCAGAAGTCAGGTAAACCGTGTTCTGGATATCGGTCATATGGAACATGAGCAATCTTATAATAACCGTTTGCTTGTCTCCAATATCGATCATCATATTTAAAATCTGGAATATCACTTTGAATCCTACTAATAAGATTGAGGTCATAACCCTCTCGAATATATTTCTTGATTTTTCGTGAACTTAAATCCATGTAAACTCCTTCTAATACTGGTTAGGCGAAACATTCAATGAATCATTAAAGTTGTAATATTGAGTCAACAACTCTTCCTTCTTTTCGACAGATACAACTTTAGGGGCAAATCCGTGGCTCGAAGCAATAGTTAGTGTGGTACGTGTATTGGAATCAATTTCAGCCAAAGTATCTCCAAACACCCAAATAAAGAACTCGATATTTTGTTGATTGATCGCAATGACTTGTTGGACGAGGTATTTTGTTTTCAAAATATCTTCTCTTTGTCTAAGTTGATAAACAAGTCTCTCTTTACGTGAAATGGTATCAATGTCATCACCATCATTGATGATTAATTCTGGAGCGTTCTGTTCTTGTTTGACTTCATCTAGCAGACGTAGCAATTCGTTAGATTGACTTGAGACATCTGTTGGCAATTTTGTTGTCTGGATCATCATGTCAAAGGCAGTCCCAGACAGAAAAAGAGTGAATCCTACTTTAATTGCTGCCTGTTCTTCGTTAGACATCGCTTGAATATCTTGCCCAAACACCTCAAAAATCTGCACATATCCTGAATAGCCATTAGCTAATCGTATCGGTTGATTAGGATAGCCATATAGGATAGACTTCACATCAGTTATCGCAACAGTGTCTAAAAAATCTTTACGTTTCTTCTTATTAAGTGGAACATACACAAATTCCTCTCCGGCACGTTCACCAAGGTCGATACTTTCATATTGTGTTTGTTTTTCCTTCTTCTTAGCTTGTTTACTTTTACGTGCCTCTTCTTTTTCTTGTTTCTTAAGTTCTTTATTTCGTTTTCTAAGTTCTTTTTTTGTCAATACTGGTTCTTCAATTAAACCTGGCATATCATTTCCTCCATAAACATTATTCTTCCCTATTCTACAAAACACTATAGGGTGTTCGTAACCCAGTGACACCTATTAGCTACTCATACTTCTCCATGATTTTGACTATTTACTTCTATTTAGGGCTCTCTGTCCTTGTCTAGCTACTTAAAAACTGTTACAATCAAATAAATACAAACGCAATAATCTTTTTTAGGAGGGTTTTAGGATGCTAGACTTTTTACAAGATTTTTATTTTTCACTTTATATAAGCACTTGGACCTCGTTTAAATGGTTACTTTTTTCAGTACTGATTGGTATCGCTTGCTTCTTGCTTACGCTTCTTTTTTCTACGATAAGTGAGGCGGCAGAAACGATTTGGTTTAAATTTTCTTTGTCTCTAACTGGAATATTTGCTCTGTTTTGTTTATTCATGACACTTCATGGCATCATCCACTCAATAGGAATCCTAGTAGGTGCTGTTTCTAGTTTCTTTTTCCCAGTATTTGGCTTATTCATTATCTGTGGAATTATCCTATTCATCATCAGTCTTTTTAATCCATTCTTCCTCTTCTTCTTAGTTAAGAAATAAAAAACAAGCCTTTAATATGGCTTGTTTTTTTGAGACTATTATCACAACTCTCCGTCTTCTCCAGCATCAAATTTCTGGAATCGACTATCACTATCTAAGCTATTTTTCTTTGGTAAGCTTTGAGTTGGAGGAGTAATGTTTGAAGTATCCCCCTTTGGAGTAATTCTTCCTGCTCCACCAGTACTATTTAAGATTTTATCTCTAACATTATCTCTAGAGCTTGTGTAGCCTTTTCCGAAACTGCTTGAGAAGTCTCTCTTAACGGATTGACCAGCATTCCTGAATTCATTTCCAACAACTTCTTTACCAGATTTAACAGTCTCTTTGAATCTTCTAGACACATTGCGTCCAGTTGCACTCACTGACTGACCAACAATCTCTCTATACTTAAGACCATGAGCTCTTCTATCTGCCATTGCATTCCAAGTACCTGCTACAGTACCAGCAGTAGCACCAGCAGCAGTTAAGGCACCTCGTCTGATATTGTTTGCAGTTGCTCCTACTGCACCTCCAGCATCCCTAAGACCGTTGATACCACTACCAACGCTATTCTTGAGGTGATTAAAGCCACTTTGATTTCGTCTGCCAGTAGTTGGATTATACCTACCTACAGCGAAGTTTCTAGCACCACCACCCATTTTACTAGCAGCCATTGCACCAACAGCCATTGTAGCGACTCCAGCCTTAGTTCCACTTGAAAGATTAGTATCAATACCTAGCCAGCGTTCCAAAACTTTTGAGCCTTGAGAAACCGCAAGATAAACACCAAGGTAAACCGCAATCGTCGCAATGGCATATTGGAATGGATCCAATCCGTCATAGAAACTTCCACCTAGAGTTTTCTTAGCAGCAGCAGACGCTCCTGAACCTAGATTGAGTTTCACTTCGCTATAAGTAATTAAGAACCATTGAGCTACTTTGACGAATAATAGTTGGAACCAGATGGCAGCAATTCCTGTCATAACTTCCTGCCAAACTTCCAAGATTCTCATACTATTTCCAACTGCTGCATAAGAAACAAGTGGTGAGATAATTACTGTTATAAGCGTTTTGAAAATCACTCGTACCGTAGTCACTAGTAATCCAATGAGTAGAAGTAAAATGATGATTTGCTGAGTTATCAGTGCTATCCAGTCAACCTTATAGCGAGCGTAAGTCGGCAAAAAGGCTGTATTATCAAAACCAAGGAAATAACCTGATTTTGACGTAGTGACTCGTGCATAAGCTATCTTACCATCTGCATAACGAATGGTGTTGAGCGTAGATCTCATTACATCAGAGAATCCATTGTAGGGTGAATTTGCCTGGTCCTCCTTCAAGTCTTTTTCCTCTTTCCAACCAGTAAAGAACAGTTTACTGGTTGGAAGAAGGGCTGTTACTGGGTTAGACATCGCAACACCATTTTTAACCTGTTGCCCCCAATCAACCGAACCGTCTTCTCGTATTCCTAACATCTTAGGTAGCGACGATACTCGTCCTTCACGTCCAGAGTAATACTGCAACATGGCTTTATTGGTTGGGCCATAAGTTTCAGTAAAATTAGTGAACCATATATTACCATCTGAAATGGTATTCCAGTTTTTATCACCCGCTATAAAATGAGTATCTTCATTATAGCCTAACTTATCTGTATCAAAATCCATTGCATACAGCATTTCGAGGTCAACCGTATTGTTCCGAAATGGGGTTACAGAAAGCGAAACACTCTGACCACTGCCAGTTATGTCATAATAGGCTAGTCCTACGGTATCCTTCGCTATGGCACTACCAAATTTTGAAGCAAACACTGGAAGTGAAGCAACAGAGAAAGTTACCAGAATAATGTGATTGAAGAATTCTCGATACCTGAAAGGTGCTCCTGCAATTGCCATTATAAGTCGAATGAGCGTTACCAGAACAAATAATGAAATCCCAACGATTTGAAGCCACTTATAAACTTGACCAACAAAGCTATCGGATTGACTAATATAGTCAAACATCCCGAATAACTTAAACATGTTGAGGTAGGCTTTCTCAATCGCATAACTAAAACTATAGATACCTTTTGAAAGCATCTCGGGAATAAAGCCAAAAGCTATAAATACCCCAGTTGTTGGGTGGAGGTATTGGTCCCACTGTGCATAAAAGGATGCCAATAATAGCTCTTTATCTTTGTCACCTCCCCAACCTTTAGAACCAACTTCATTAGGCCAATCTTTCGATTGAGAGATCATATCTGATAGGGATGGCCAGACCTTCCCTTGTTCAATCTCAATTGTTGCTTCTGCACCCATAGGTTATCCCTCCTTGTTTTCAGTTTTTTCAGCTGAAGTTTCAGTAGAAGGAGTTGTTGGAGTTGCAAATGCTGTTGTTGTCGGTTCAGATGTAACTACCCAACCTTGAGTAGCTGATGGTTTTTTCTTAACATTGAAAGTAACACGACGAACTGTCGTTTTTTGAGCCTCATCCGTTGTACCAACAACGTATGTAACCTCATAGGTATCTTTCTCATTCTTAACGAGTTCAACTTTCTCCAACATTGTGCTAGAAACAGTCGCTACCTCTGGGTTAGTAAATTTAGCGTCGTTATTATCCAAGTAAGCTTTAAGCTTATCCTTGTCTCCTGAATAATAGTATGACAAGAAATAACGAGCCATGACATCAATCTCATGTTCATGATCTTGTATCATTGTAAGACGCTCAACTTTATCTGTTGTGGCCACAAGTTCTTTCTTCACGCGCGTGAAATTACTATTATAGACCATTAGCATCAACAATAAGAACACCGACAAGGTACAAGAGCCAATAGCCAAAATCAATGGCAACTTACTTGGTGGTCCTACTTCTTCATCTTCATACACTCTGCCTGTCTTCTCCTTCCGTTTCTTGGCTCCAGCAACTGATTGTTTATGCTTATCCTTATTCGACATAAGACGATTTGGAAGTTCTCCTTCAATCGTTCCAGGTTTTGGATAAGGTGGCATATCAACAAGAGACAAGCCTAGACTTTCAGCATAACATGGAAGTAACCCCATAGGCCCACTGAAAAAGTTCGAGATACCTTCATATGTTGTTTTCTCAAACCGTTTATCACGGTGTGCTTCTTCGATAAGTGGGGTAACGAGTTCCTTATAATCTTTCGTAATAACAAAAGGGGTAATCTGAGGTTGTCCTTCAATACTAGGGACTCCCGTAGTTGGTCGTGTCACACGACCATTTTGTTCCATCGGTTGACTAGCAAGAGCAATTCCTTTTAAGGTAAATTCAGAATAACGCTTTTTGATTTCTCGAAAAAGTAATTCTGCTTGTTTAAAAGTTAGGAATGGTAGACTTTGAGCAATACTTTCCTTTTTATTACTAGGGAAATATTCAGTATCTAAGTCATCAATGATATCTGCTAACTCTTCATCCTTTTTAGGATTTGCATTTCCTTTCCACTCGATATAAAGAAACAAGGCATCGGGAAACAATACCTTGCGATTCCCCTTTATGGTAAGTAATTCTTTTTCCATAAAGTATACCTCTTAAAGACTTATTTTGGTTGCCAAAGATAAGTAACGATTGTACTTATCGCAGAACCAACACATAGTGCAATTGCAATCCACATTAGCCAATCAAGTGCTACTGTTCGTTTCTTATCTCCCATCATTAACAAAACTGAAGCAATTAAACCGCATACTACTGCAGCTCCTGGGAATATAAAACGCAACATACCTGCAACGTCATTAAGCGTATTTGTTGCTTCATTAGCTGGGTTAGCAGCATTTCCTCCAGTTTGCTCCGCAAAAGCAAGTGATACAGAGTTTAACGTCAACAAAGCAGTCATTCCTAGTGTTGATGCCTTTGTCTTCACGTTGTTCAAAAATGTGTTTTCTTTCAAAACAGCCTCCTTAAAAATTTAATATCTGTAGTCTACAATATTCCATCTACGAGTCACAACCTAGTGACACCCCTTAAGAAGTAAGCAAATAGTTACCATACTCCTCTGGAGGTATCCGTTTGACACTAATATGTGTCTGACGCCTATCTTGAACTGTCTTTCTACCTGAGTTACCATACGCAAACGTTCCTGGTGCATGTCCAGATAAAGACACATCAACCATAAAGTAATCTTGTGGCTTTCGCCCAAGGAAATACAATTGCTCAAAGATTTCATCAGTTAATACTTCATCAATAGTTCTCTCTAAAGGCCTTGCTCCATCTTCTGGGCTAACACCGACACTACTGAGATATTCATAGAAGTATTTTTTGCCATCGATAGTTTGGTCACCATCCATAACATCCTCATAATTAATAAGGATATGATGCTCTTTAAACCAACTGCTCTCATGTACAGCCATTTTTGAATAGACAATCTTATCAATGGTTTGTTTCGTCAAGATATTAGTCACTTCAATTTTCCAACGGTTGATAAATTCAGGACGTTTAAAGATCTTGATTAACTCGTCTCTCATGTCCTTCATGAACTCTTTATAGTCAGTCTTGTTCATTTCTGTAAAGGTCTGACCAGAGGTGATATATTTATCTTTGATTCGCTTATGCCCCACGTTTGATGTTGCAATGATAAACGTATTCTTAAAATTGATTTTTCGTCCACGTCCGTCAGTTAAATGCCCGTCATCAAGCATTTGCAAATACAAAGCCCAGACATCTGGATGAGCCTTTTCTAACTCGTCCAATAGTACTAACGAATAAGGATTCTTCTTAATTTTTTCCGTTAAGTCACCTTTTCGCTCGTCATTTCCTATAAGACGAACAACAGCATTATCAGTCATGTATTCTGACATATCCAGCCGAATCATCGCTTCTTCACTACCAAACAGTTGTTTTGCTGCTTGTTTCGCCAATTCAGTTTTACCTGTACCTGTTGTTCCAAGTAGAAGAAGAGTTCCTAGAGGTCTTCGCTTGTTCTGCCCACCCTGGATACCTTTATACATAAGGCGTGCTATAGTTCGAATCACATGGTCTTGCCCCTTAACAACAGCACGCATACCTTCTGCAAAATCCACTGGTGTTGAGGACGTGCGTAGAAGACTTTCCATAGGAATACCTTTTTTACGGTGAATGACACTCGCAATATCTTTTAAGGTAATCTCTGATTTCCCATCGATATTTGCAGTCGCTGAAGCTTCATCAATAATATCAATAGCTTTATCCGGAAGCATTTTATCCGTGACATAACGAATAGATAATTCTACTGCTGCCTTAATGGCATCAGTAGGAATCTCAATATCAAGTTCTCGTTTATACTTGGGACGACGTTTTTTCAAGACCAAAATAGATGCCTCTTTGTCCAGTTCATCAACGTAAACTGGTTGCAGACGTCGTTCCATCGCTGGATCTCGTTCGATAATCATAAACTCATCAGCTGTAGTGGCTGAAATAAGATAGATTTCCCCACGAGATAAGGCTGGTTTCAAGCTATTAGCGACGTCAAGAGCACTTCCCTCAACCCCAGTACCCATAATGGTATGCACTTCATCAATAAAGAGGATAAACTCATCTTTATGAGCCATAAACTCTTTAATCAATCCGTCCATTTTGGCAATGATGTTCACCTCTTTACCTGTATGGTCAAATTCTTTCCCTTGGATAGCAGATAATTCTAGTTGCTTAACCTGCTTACCTCGGAAACGTGTTGGGACGTGAGCTTTATTGTTAAGGATATCCGCACAAATTCCCTCTACAATAGCAGTTTTACCTACACCAGCTTCACCAATCAAAACTGGTGAGTTTTTTTCTAATCGATTCAGTGATATAAAAACTTGTCTAATTTCATCCTGTCTGCCCCACGCCACAAAATCTTGACGTTTGGGTTTGATTTTCTCAGTAAGGTCAGTTGTGTATTTGTCAATATAAGGAGTCCTACTAAGATGATGATTAGTCATCTCCTTCATCTATTTATACTTCCTTCCTAAACGTTCTACTGCCTTGTCCATTAGATAGCGACGGTGTTTTGAACCATCATCTCTCACCTCTGGATAACAGTTTTTGTCAATCGGATAATAACGTTTCTTTGTCCGACGATGTGCATGAATAAACTCCCAGAATTTATTACCACCAGATGGAGTTGGGATCATCCAATAAATCGTTAAAGTCATTGTACAGATTAAATTGAGTAGGAACTTCAATTCCTGTCCTCTAGGAAACAACAAAGCCCTAAGTTGTAACGGAAAAACAAAGCTCCCTACTATAATAAAGGCTTTCATTATAGGAATACCGTAGTACTTTACCTGAGTATAAAGACCACGAGGTAGTCCCCAATTTCCCTCTGGTTGTTGGTTTTCTTCTTGATTCATCTAGCACCTCCCTAAAAGTCTATATCCATCATTGGTTGAATATTACTTTCAAAGTAAAGGAAATAGCGGAAATTCTCAGTCAAAAGTTCCACTTGATTTCTTTGAATACAAATAGAACCTTTCTCTCCAAAATCAATATCTAAAAGCTCCGTACATTCAATACGGCATTGGTTCAAATGTTGCTTTACTACCTCGAGGGAGGCTTCAGAGTCATGATGTACGTTACTTGATACAAAACTACGAAAGTTCTTCCAACCAACTTCTTTATCAATGATTTGATGTAAGCGTTCTAAACCGTCTGCCCATTTCCCTCTAAAAATTTGAAGAGGTTCATTCATAACGTTCCCTCGCTGATATTTCATCAATAGGCAATCCTGGTTAAGTAAATAGCGTTGTTCATCAATAGTCATAATCGTCAATATAGTCCTTTCTTTTATTTATTCTTCAATATCCTGCTTCACTGATCGTATCGGCGAATTAAACTTATAGGTCCCATCCTTGACTGCTTTTATATTTTTTTCAATCTGCTCTACGATTGTCTGTACATAAGCAGCATTTTCACGCGCTTTCGCTCCGTCCTTCTCTTTAGAGTCCATACTTTTCTCGATAGCTTCCATATCACTCTGCTTATCGGTTAACTCGTTACCGACCAAGTATTCTGACTCACGCTTCAACTGCTCCAATGTCTTAGTATCTTCCTTGACACTGTCATCAAGTGTTTTTGCAGAAGCCAAGAGTTCTTTTCGTTGACCTTTTTGATATTTCAACTCCTCTTCAAAAATATTGAGGGCAAACTTCTCACGAGACAAATTCTTGACATATTTGTTTTTGAGAAGTTCATTCTGAGGAGTTACAAAGAAATCAACGTAGTTCTTATTCCCTTCCTTAACTTTTTGTTTATTCTGCTTAGAAACTGAAGCGTCATTAGAACTTGATGATAAGTAGTCATTGTATTCTTGAACGTCAATCTTGAGACTGTTTGAGTTCGGTGTCTTATTTGTCGCACGAATAACCATGAGCGTATAATCTGAAGGCACATTACGCATGACTAAATACACCTTATCTCCGGTTAACGGAATGACTTCTAAGGTCACTGCTTCAGGATTCTTAACACTACTTGGCAAGAAAACTTGCCAATCAAGATTTTCCGTATTGATTCCTTTCTTAATAGCACTAGTCGCATCTGATGTTGTTAACTCCATAACTACCATTCCATTAGATGGGGAATAAGTCATAGAAGTTGCTGTGATACTTCCAAGACCATTATCAAAGGTTTGCGTCGCCTGCAGCTGCGTCTCTGTGTAAGTAACCCGTTTAGGAGAGAAATATGCTGTCGTAGCTGTCCATACCATTGTACCCAGTAAAGTATAGCTAATAATTAGTGTTCGCTTTAATCGGTGTCCCCTCAAGTAAGATACAACCCTATTGTTTGTCCAGATGGATTTTATCTTTTTAGAGGCCCTAATTGGCCAATAGCGCCAGCCTTCTAGCTCCTGTGTGTTTTCATAATCTTCAAATTCTATCATGAAGCCATAATAGTCTATATCATGTAGGTGTCGCAACCTAGTGACATAGGTTGACTTTTGAGATGAAATTACTCTTATTCTGGTTTCCTTGCCTTGAAATAACACGTCCAATAGGCTATACTAAAAATGTGTTTAGGAGTACTCCTAAACACAGTCATTGTTTTTCCCTTCGGGGAATTTTATGGAGAGGTTGCTTTTCTCCTTCTTCTCCATATCTTCTTTTTCATAAAACGTCATTGTTTTTTGAAAATATTGTTGTTGTAACCATTGGGACTTCCTGTTGTCTCAATGGTTTTTTTCTATTCAAAATAAGTTCCGTTGACAACAAAAAAGAGGCAGCCCACAATGGACTACCTCTCTTCCCAAGAGAAATTTCTCTGGAGAAGAAAAACAATGACTATTTTTAGTTTAACAGCGAGGGGAGAAACCTCAAAACACTAAAAACAGAAAGGATAGTTATGCTTGGGGGAGGTCCCTGATTCATAACTAATAGAAGTTAATAGATTATGTTAGATACGAGAGGAGAAATCTCGTCTAACCTTACAACAACAATGGTTGGGTTAAGGAGAGGGGAGAAACCTCATTCCTTAACCTTGATATAAGTATATCATAACAGGTCTTGTATTCGAAGCTCAGAGGACCCTTTATTTCACTTTTTTTATTTTTTCAACCAAATTTCGTAAATGCTAACAACCAGATTAAGCGATAAAGCAAATTGCTTTATCGAAACAACCAATCTAACCAAAAAACACCATCCTAAAATGGTGTCTATGCTATCATTTCTGTTTACCAAATAAACTTTCTGCTTTGTTGCGAGACATCTCAATAAGTGTTTGCGATAAGAACAAGCTGACAATAATCATATACCCTGAGCTCTGTCTTAACAGCCCAGTTAATACTAAGAGTGCTAAAACCAAACCAACTAATTTCAATTGTTTCTCAAAAACAATAACTCTCTGTTGACGTTCCTCAAAAGATATCTCCAACTTGCCTATCTTTCGCATATTCAAGTAGACAATAACAAAGGTTACCACCATACAAATAATAGCTCCTAAAAGTGTATCGCCTAAAAAATGGCCCATTGTGCTTAGTGAAAAATCCATTTGTCTACTTTAGTCTCCTCTTAATCTATTCAATAGGGATATTATATCACTCTTGTAACTCTTTTGCGAGACCAGAGGAGCTAGTTTACTTAAAAGCTGCATCATTTCTAGAACTCCTTCAATTCTTCAAGTACAGATTCTAACTCTACTTCTGTCACCATTTCTCCAGGCTCTACTTTCTCTCCTGGTAAGACATAATCATGAATTTTCCCATTTCTTCGGACAATACTGATTTTATCCCCCTTGATAAACCCTCTTTCTATTGCTTCCATTACTTCATCATATGTCATCATTTTATATACCTCCTATTTTCTACAATATAACTATTCGTAAAAAAAATCAAAAAGCAACAAAAAAAGCACTTAAAGTTTAAATAACTTTAAGTGCCATTCTTCTTTCTATTCCGCAGGCCCTAAGTCGAGATAGAGAATATCTCGTTTAGTGGCATACTCCAAGGCTTGTTCATCAGCCTCAAACAAATCTGAAGCAAGAAAGTTTTTCGTAAAGAGTGTTTCGTCCTTACGTTTAAATTTCGCAACATAACGATGTTTAGTCATTGTTTTTCTCCTTTAATATTCGTACTGACCTTTGACTCCACTATAGAGCCAATACACAGCTTGACTATAGCCTTGCTGAAGGGTACCGTTAGCATCCTCCATCAAGTCCCTCAAGGAATAAAATCCCCAGTAACTGTCTAATGCTGATTCCATCAGACAGAAAAGATAGGTTGGCATATCTTTTGTTCCCCAAGCTAGAAGATCTAATTGACTTAAATCGTCTCTTGCTTCCTTTGGAAAACGACTCGGAAAATTGCTTGTCGTAAAATTTCCACATTCTTTCGCACGCTGTAACATAGTTAGGCGAGTTTCCAACATGCGTATATCAGCCTCTTGAAAGGCTTCTGCATGATCTGTCTTAATAATCAACTTAGATAGACCTGGATTAATTTCCTCAACTTCATAATAAAGTGAAGATTCAAACGGAATCTCAATCGGAGGAAGGTTAGATACTCCCTCTCGATTCAAAACCACGTTCTTAACTGGTAGAAGTCGCAAACTTTGTTGCATATCCACCTTTTTGCTATCAATAATCGACGCAATTCGGTCATTGATTAGGTCTGACGGAAAGCCAACAATATTACTATTATATTGTTGAACCTTTTCAATATAGTAGAGACCTTGTGTGATTCCTGTCATTGTCTTTCTCCTATTTAAAATCATGCCATTACAACATCGTCAAGACCAAGCTCTTTGAGTTCTTCTTGAGTCTCCCTATTGCTCTCAGTTGTCTTCAATTTGATGACAACATTCAGCCCCATATCACGAGCTTGCAACAAAGCTGAAGCAAGTGCTGGTTCAGGTTTCCCCTCAACGAAAAGTATTTGAACCTTACGCTCTTTCATTTCCAGAATTCTCTTAATATAAAAACAAGAGAGTTCCAAAAATGAATAAGATTGAGCGTTATCAATCCGAGGGAAGGTTGTAACGCCTTCAAGAAGTTCTTTGGCAAAAAGATCTGCAAAAACCTCTTGTGCTTTTTTATTTTTGTATACATAGATTTTTTTAGTCATTGTTTTTCTCCTTTTTATTTTACAAACTCAATTTCAATAACTTCCTTACTTAATAAAAGGAAGCTCCTCAACACGACGTAAGAAAGAAAGCAACTCCTTGCGCGTGTTGATGTCTTCAACATCTTCTGTTACTGGCGTATCGTAAGTAATATGATACTCACCATTATCCCAGCTCTTAAAGACAGAAGACTGGCAGAACTCAATCTGATCATCTTCTACCTGATAGACCAGGTTAGCCATATAGCCATTACCAAAGTAATAGCGATGGAATACAACCTTACGATTGTTTCCCAAACGCACCAAAACTTCTGGATTTTGGCGTTTATATTGGGTTGGTTTAATGAAAAACCCAAATTGTGACCTTAAACTAGTCATCTTTAAGTCTTCCATTGCCACCAACGCCTCATCACAAGAAATAGGCATTAACCCACTTTGTTCTAACAAGGTATTGATAGCAACCATTCCATCCTTCTTGATAAAAAGATGGCTATTCCCAGTTTCGTTCAAAAACTGATGCAAGGTCATTCCTGAGAATGAACCATTAACCTCTAACAGTTTTTTTCCTAGTAAAAGTGTTGTTGGTACAAATGTTGTCATTGTTTTTCTCCTCCATAGAAAAAGAGGAAGGTGTAGCCTAGGGCTACTACCTTCCTCTTTCTCTTCTATGTACGATATACGATGTATATTGTACGGTGTAATGTGTTTTTTGTGGCTCACCACTGCATCTCATCAAGTTCACTTGGGGTTAACTTACGGCCCAAATTTTGCTCAACACGCGCAGCCCAGACAAGATTACCATTCTTGATCATTTCAATCTCCTCTGGTGTCTTGTATGGTTTTTCCGGTAAGCCTAACGACCTCCAATCGTTTTTGAACTGCTGTACAATTCTCATGGTTAGTCTAATCCTCCCTTCAAAAAGCGGTCAATGAGTCCCTGAGATGCTGCTGTATTAAAAATCACTCGGTTAGTGTTTCCAATACGACTGCCTCCGTACCGACTAACATAAAAGTCTCGAAGAGCTGTCTTTGAAATCAGCATCATAAACCCCTCAAAGCCACGATTGAAAGCGTCTTGTGCTACATAAGCAAGCAAGACACCTGCAATCCCTTGGTTTCTCTTATCCATTCGCACCTCCAGCTTATGGATAAAATTGTAATAATCAGTAGGCTCAGGAGTGAACTCAATCATTCCAGAAACCTCACCTTGAATTACAAAACCACTGGTAATTGCATTGGGAGAACTTATGGCCGTCCAATCAAATTCAAAGCCCTCTGAAGTCAAATCAGATAGCGTCGGGATATCTTCTTGACTGAAGTCCCAAAAGAATGTTTCTCTCATTGCCATCTTCCTCTCCAATATGTCTTTCATACTCATTATAACACCTTTCCTGTGATACTTGTTGCTAGAGCTAGCTCTTGATCATAGACTCCCTCTAACTCTTTCAGATAAGACTCGGAATAATCTCCAAGGTCTTCATCTGTTAAGAGTTCAGTGGTTATCCCTTTACCTGGGACATTGCAAGTCATAACGGTTGCTTTATAAATAAAGTTCACACCAGACTCTGCATCTACATAATCAAAAGTGGCAGACATTGGGATATCGCTAAGAGTGCTATCTTGCTTTAAGATGTCAGTCAAAAAGCTATCGATATTCTCTCGAATATTCCAGTTCCCACAAGCTGTAAAAGGAAGTGTCACTGAGACAAGTCCTTCTTCAGTTGTGATACAATCTGCTTTTCTTGGATGACCTTTTAGAGTCGTTGGGGTCCAAGCTTTTTCATTGATTACTCTATGAGTAGCCACAAGCACCTCTATATCCGTTAATGTTGGTGCGGAAATAGTTACCTTGCCAAAGGCATGAGAAATATTCCCCATAGTTTTCTCCTCTCCTAGAAACAACGCATTCTTCCGTTATCTCTGAAAGAATAGTAATTATCCTTCGTTACGATAACATGGTCTAAGACCTCCATCTCAAAGAGCTTTGCAGCATCCTCAAGGGCCTCAGTAACATTAATATCGTTACTTGAAGGATATACACTTCCAGAGGGATGGTTGTGAGCTACCAGCACGTAGCGAGCTAAATTCTTCACTGCATAGTGAAAAATCTCTCTTGGACACGCCATACTACGATGAACGCTACCGATGAAAACTACTCGCTCCTCGATAACGTTACAATGCACATCCAAGTACCACACTACAAGATGCTCTTGTTTCTTATGTCCATAGGCTTTTTGGATACTTTGAGCAAAATATCCAGTCCCAGTGACACAAGTTGGCTTTTCTTCCTCACCTTCTGAACGTTTGAAAAGTTCAAGCATTGAAAGAAAGGCAATAGCATCTCTCTGAGTTAATCCATAATGTTTTAACTCAGAGAGACTTAACTCACACACCTTCTTAAAATCTCCTTGCAATTCAGAATACAAGGCATCGACCTTTTCCGAAGGAATCCAGTGAGTGAAAGCCTTTCTAAACAGCTCCCTATCCCCAAATGTTCTAGGATGCCTTACTTTTCTCCTAGTAATTTTTTCAGTCATTGTTTTCTCCTCTCTTGTTAAACCACAAGCCATTTTGCCTGCAGTTGCATTCCTACTGCTACTGTTGTTGTTACTTTAAAGAGCAAACGTTCTTGTTTATCCCTTGCAACTACAACAGCAACGTCACCCTTATAGATAACCGAAATGGTACTTTCTCGAGGTAGCGTATTGGTCAAAATCATAATTCTATCCATAACTACCTCCTCCTAGGCTGGTGCTACTACCCACATAGAGCGGATAGCTTGCACTTTTCTATTTGTTTTTGTACGGTCTAAGCGACAATCGCTATCAAAATCCGTACCGTAGACAGATTCGTATACCTCTCGCATACGTTTGCCCAGGTCCTCAATATGAGACAATTGTGCTTTCGAAGCGCGTGCATTGAGGTCAGCCATGTAGCGATGATAAGCTTTTTTAAACATCGCATTTAATCTGGCATCATTCTCTAAGTACCATTTAAGGGAGTAGTTCTTGTAGTGCTCCTGTAACCACAAAGCTTTTTCTCTTTTTGTCATTGTTTTTTCTCCTTTATAAAACAAAAAATGGCCCCTAGGACCATTTTTCTTTCGTTGTTGTTAATATCATGCAATAGCATTCGCCTTCATAATTAAGGCTCGACAAATTGCACGACGTTTTTCACGGGGAGCAAAATAGTCCCCGAAGTCTTTGTAATAGTTTACGTCCTCATTAGTATAGGACTTACAAGGGTGAGTATCGTCATACACGATTAGCCATACTCTTTCCCCCTCTTGCTTTTCACTCATGGTGTTAATCCCCATCAGTTCAAGCTTTTCAAGGTCTTCAAGAGTCGCATAGCTAATACTTGTGCGATACCCAAGCTTAACAAGAAGACTATTGATAACACCCATAGGCTTTGTATGTGCCTTGGGTTTTCTTGCTCCCTCTTTATAACAAATGATCTTTATCATTTTTTTCTCCTCTCAACTTCGAAACAGATGCTGAATCCCTTCTACAAAGAGAATTGGGATCAGAAATACTATTACTACAACTAGCTTGAAAATTAGCTTATTGCGTAATATATGGCATAACGCAATATAAGCTAGAATAGCTATAAATCCGATAAACAACCACTCTGGGAGTGTTTGATTAAAGAATTCATACCATACTTCTTGCTGTTGAGCATAAGTCATGTTCGTATTGAAAAGTTCAAAGATATGTTCCATTTTTTCTCCTTAATATAAAAAGTGGTCTTTTGACCACCTTTCTAATTTCTATTGTTGTTGTGCTTGCTGACGTTGTTTAGAAACAAAATCAGACAAGGCTTTGAGTTGAACAGTCAACCCTTGGCTTTCTCCTAGCTGAGACCACTCAAGTAACTGACTTTCTGTGGCCCCAAGAGACATTGCAGCTTCTTCACCACGAGCAACCATTTGAATCAGTTGTTCATCGTTACAAACAGTTTTTGTCCCTTTTGGTTGTGTAGCTGTTTCAGCTACCTCAGATTCACTGGTTGCTTGTGATACACTATCACTTGCAACTTTGTTAGCTGATGTCACCTCACTTAGTGATGTCTGTTCACTACTACTCAAAGAAGTAGACTGAGCAGTCTTTCCATAGCGAGTACCCGTTGGTTTGCGAGGTGTTCTCGCTTGGGTATTTGATTGATAATTATGGTTATTATCATAATTACCAGTCTGTTGAGCTGATTGCGAATGATATGGCACATTGTCCATATCTAATTCCTCGCTATCAGCCTCAATACCCAGCAAGGTTTTCACCTCGTAGCGTCGCAAATAGGTTACTTGAGCTCCTAGGTTCTTAATGTCATTGACATTATAGAATACAGGAACAGACTCGATGTCGTAAGAGACACCACTTTCATGAAGTAACGTTGTCACGACTTTGACTCCGTTAGCATTACCAAACGGAATATGTTTGGTTTGCTGAGTCAACGTCAAGCCGAACTTGTTAAGAGCTGGACGTACAGCCCCTAAAATCTCTGATAGAGGTGCGAACTTAAAGTCAACGTTCTTAAACGTGACTCTACTTGTTGCCGTTACAGTACTAAACTCAGCTTGAGCCTTGGCCAAAGCTTCATATAGTGGAGCCATAACCTCTGGCTCCGGTTTAGAATGGTCTTTAGCTTGTTCAGCCTTTTGCCATTCTAACTGCATTTCCGCCTTAGCTAAAGCTACTTTAGCTTCAATAAGCTCGGCTACTAAGGTTTTCTCATTTGGTGTGTTCAACATAGTTTCAGTCATTGTTTTTTCTCCTTAATTATAAAAAGTGGTCAAGAGACCACTTTATTTCCTATTTATTATTATTGTTGTAAAAATTCTGCCACTGTTTTTGCTGTAACCAACGACTTATTCGTTAAACAGTAATCACAGTGACCGCATCCTTCGACAGACTTATGTGCTAAAGCATCTTTAAGTACTTCAAGATGCCCATAGAAGATGTCTCTCCCCATTTCGATGATAGTATCATCAATCAGAATTAACTCCTTATCTGGAACAGGTTCTTTTGAAACCGCCATAATATAAGGTGTAAACTCATAACCGTAGGTTTGCTTCAGCAACTCCTGATATACGTACATTTGTAGCGTATACTGATATTCTACAATGTTATAGAGAAGAGACTTCGTATAACGATGAAGTGTCGTCGAATATTTTTCCGACTGAAGACTCTCCATCGTTTTCAGGTCTATGAAATAACCGCCTGAAAGATTCAGACTATCAATTTTGCACTTGAAGGGAATCCCTTCTAACGTACCAGTGATAATCCGTTCTTTCTCCACCATTTCATCATCTGTACCATGATACAAACGATTAAATAGCTCCTCTTTTTCTAAAGCAGCAATCATCTTATCTGCTTGTTTGAAAGGGGCTTTTACTTGGCCAGCGGTTTTCCCTCGTTGACTAATTATCTTATCTCGATTCCTTTCCAAAAAAGCTTCATGAGCTTCTCTAGTCTCAAAATAAGAATGGACATAATTACCAACAAGTAGGCTTTCTGTCTCTGCCTTCTCAGGCAAAAAGCCCAAGTCAACAACTTCCTGCCTTAAGGGACATTTAATGTACTCCTTAAAACGAGAAGTGGACATATAATGCCTATCTTGGTAGTAATTATCCTCTGTCAATGGAGGAAGAACTACTTCTTCTATCATTTTTCTCCTTTCATAAACAAAAAGAGCTCAGTATGACTGAGCACTTATTTCTTTTATAAACTATGTTTGATTAGAAAGGAATATTTTCAAACATAGAAGCGTCTAGCGGTTCTCCGCCACCAGGAAAGCCCCCTTCTGCATGTCCAAAATCTGGACTTTGCGAAGAAGTGTTACTATGATCACGAGGCTGTAAGTTGTCAAAATTTGACACATTAACCTCGGTCACATAGACACGTTGGCCTTGCTGATTCTCGTAGCTACGAGTTTGCAAACGTCCCTCAACTGTCACAAGATATCCTTTCTTGATCCAGTTTGAGAAACTCTCCGCATATTTACCCCAAATAACTAGAGGGAAAAAGTCGCTTTCTCGCTCCCCATTTTGATTTTTGAAATCACGAGGGCAAGCGATTCGAGCCGTTGCTACCGCCTTGTTCGACGGTGTGTAGCGAAGCTCAGCATCGGCTACAAGACGGCCTGTTAGAATTACCTTATTTAGCATATGTTTTTCTCCTTTGATATTGAATGTTGTTTAACGACCGTAATGAAGACCACCTAAACTGTCCTCATACTCTACCCACCAATCTGCTGGATCTTGAGACTCACGTAATTCCCTTCCAGTGGGATTACATAAGTCGGTATTTCCTTTTTCGTTTCTGAAGGTTCTTGAAAAAATACCTTCAGTTGAAATTTCAACAAATTTTGCCATATTTTTCTCCTTTTTCTAAAACACTAACTCGAGATCCATCATCTCGACAATTTCCGCTTCAGGCTCTTGCTGAGAAACATACCTTGATTTACCAAGGTATTCCTTATACCCCCTCTTAGTCCAATGACTACGTGGGGTAACTCTCTCAAGTTTTCCTTTAACATGATCATTAGACCAAGAGGTCTTCGGATCTATGAAACCGCTGATGACACCATCAGCCCACTCACTAGGACTGATGATATAATTCATTTCATCGTAAAATGTTTTACGATATGCGGTTTTCTGTTGTTTTCTTGCAGCTCTATAAGTAGAGCTGGTTTTGAAATAATTTTTCATGTCTTTCTCCTTAAAAATAGTTGTTGTTGTAAGTAACCTTGGAAAGCCCCGAATACTGATTCGTGGACTTTCCTCCGCATGCCGACCATTTAGATTTGGGAACACCTGTCCCTCACCTCTAATCATCGAGATGTCGCCTTTCTTTTTTGTCCGTCTACCCAAACTCAAAACAAAAAAAGCATAACAAAGAAGCCGG
>OGJO01000337.1_pt1 | contig 31682 bp, 23 predicted proteins | sample 1572121 | NCBI WGS metagenome assembly OGJO01 (sample SAMEA2582081, study PRJEB24529) | metagenome | biome: Human gut stool | place: China | collected 2011
CACCGCGGAGGACTTCCGCAATGAGGCCGTATAGACTAATTTTTTATTTTTTTAAGTGTTACCTTGACAGGGTACAGTACCACAGTTGATGAATGCAATCGCTTAATGGGATTTAAAGCTGACAATGTTGATCCGTTGCGAGTGTTTGAAGGGATCACGATTACGCTTGATCTTGATACTGGGGAAGGCATTGTACCACTTGATGATGTGATCCATGGTTATAATATTTATAAATACCAGTACGATAACGGTTATTGGGACTAAAAAACCGCCGCTAATCAAATTAATGATTAGTGACGTTTTTAAATAAAACAAGACGTACAACCAATACCGACTAACCATGCTGATATTTTGATAAAAAAGGTAACAAAAAAAGGTAACAATTTTTTGAAAACTGTTACCTTTTCGTATTAATGTAATTTTGAAAAAGCTTGATATAGCAACGCTTATAACGTTATATGCTACATGGTTGCTACTCAAAATGGAGATGGCGGGATTTGAACCCGCGTCCGAATATATCGCCATTTCGGCGTCTACGTTCATATCTCAGCTATTTAAGGTTCATTGTCTGGAACGCCGCTGATCAGGGCTAACCCACACAACTAGCTTGATTGGTCTCTTCTTGTTGCTTCAAGCCGGAGCAGCAAGCGTAAGTCCACTGTTAGATAAAACCCGGTACTGCACCATGGACGAGCCCAGCCGGATTTACGCATGCTTACTTGTTAGGCAGCGTATGCGTAAGAGTTTGAATTATTGTTTGCAGTTATAATTTGAAACTGAGCGTTTTTACGAAGCCGCAACCTTCGAAACGCAGCCGGAATTCGAACTATACCCGTCGAATCCATAAACATCCCCGTTACAGAATAAATCTTAACATATTTGATTTCTGAATGCACGCGACAAGAATTTCAAGGTCCTGATTAATTTGACAACGGTGCTGAATTTATTAAAGTTTCGCACTTTGGTCACAAAATATTCCTATTGTAGTAGATCAATGCCGTATAATGACTTTTAGAATCAATCAAGAATTACTGACGGGGTGAAGAAAATGAAAATCTTAATGGTGGAGGACAATCAAACCTTATGCGAAATGATGGCAATGTTCTTCAAAAAAGAAAAATGGGAGGCTGGCTACGCGCAAGATGGCGTTAAAGCCGTGGAAATGTTTAAAAAGGATCCAACGGGCTGGGATATTGTCTTGCTGGACCTCAATCTGCCCAAGATGGATGGGATGCAGGTGGCAGCTGAAATGCGCAAAATTTCGCCAACCGTACCGATCATCATGCTGACGGCACGTGACTCGGAAAGTGATCAGGTGCTGGGGCTTGAAATGGGTGCTGACGAATACGTTACCAAGCCATTTAGTACGATCGCGCTGATTGCCCGGATTAAAGCTCTGTATCGCCGCACCCAGCTTAATCAACTCAGCAGCAGCACGCAGCAGATTGCCAGTGACTTTGACGTGCAGACGCCGCATTTCAAGCTGAATTCCAAGACGCGCGAGGCATTTTTGGATGACCAGCAGATCGAAAACCTGACGCCTAAAGAATTTGACCTGCTAAAGACGCTGGCTTCCAAACCGAAACAGGTATTTACCAGAGAACAGCTGCTGCAGCTGGTCTGGAACTATGAATACTATGGTGATGAACGAACGGTTGACGCACACATCAAAAAGCTGCGTCAAAAGATTGAAAAGGCTGGTCCCCAAGTTATTCAAACGGTATGGGGCGTTGGCTATAAATTTGATGACAGCGAGGTTGAAGATCAATGAAGCTGATCTACCGGCAGATGCTGAGCTTTTTTGCCGTCATCTGCACACTGCTGATCATTGTAACCATCTCATTTATCAACGTTACTAATCGAACCTTGTATACTAATACCTGGCGAGAATTGCAGCAGGACGCCGATAGTCTGATTCAAGACTCCATTAAATATGATCAGACAACGCGCCAGTTTAAGGGATTAAAGACGTCATCGCTGAAAAGCAATGCGAATCTTTTAGCACGGCAAAACGTGCACTTTGCGATTTATGATGCCGACCAGCAGAAAATTTTTGCCAGCAACGGCTATACGGCGACACTGACCAAAAAAGAATGGCAGGCCCTAAAGCAGGGGAAGACGATTCAAAAGAAAATCGACCATCCCCGTTTGGACGTTTCCGATAAAAACAGAACAAAAGAAAAGTCAAAGCCAGGTCCGCATCCAAGCATGACCGATATTTTAAGACCGTATTTTTATCAGGGAAAGCTGGTCGCGGTAGTATCAATTGGGACTTTTGTATCAACGGTTGAGCAAAGCCGGCACCAGATCCTTAACAATCTGCTGGCAACGTTTGTAATTGCAATGCTGGTGGCACTGGTGGTCAGTTATCTCTTGGCCCGCTCAACCACGCAGCGGATCAGTAAAATGCGCCGAGCAACGCACCAGATCGCACGCGGCAACTATAAAGTGCATATTGATACTCAATCTAATGATGAACTTGATGACCTGGGCCGCGACTTCAATCAGATGGCAGATGCACTGCAGGCATCACAAGAAGAGATTCGTCAACAAGAAGAACGGCGGCGGCGCTTTATGGCTGATGCAGCTCATGAAATGCGGACGCCTTTGACCACGATCAATGGCTTACTGGAAGGCCTAGCCTACGATGCGATTCCAGAAGAGGATAAAAAGCATAGTATTCAATTGATGCAAAATGACACGCGGCGCTTGATTCGTCTGGTCAACGACACGCTGGACTATGAAAAGATCCGGACTAATCAGATTTCAATGGATCGCAAAGTCTTTGATGCAACGGCAGTGATCAACAATCTCCAGGCTCAGCTGCGAAAAAAGGCCAAGGTGCAAAATGATGAGCTGGCTGTGGATCTGCCTAAGGTTCTGCGGGTCTATGCCGATTATGACCGGTTTGTCCAGATTATGTTTAACATCATCCAAAATGCCATTCAGTTTACGAAAAATGGCAAAATTGAGATTTCCGGTCGGCGACTGCCAAAAGGAGCTGAGTTTGCGATTAAGGACAACGGGATTGGGATGACTAAAGAGCAGACGGAACAGATCTGGGAACGCTTCTATAAAGCTGATCGCTCACGAATGAACACGCAGTATGGTGAATCAGGACTTGGTTTGGCGATCGTCCATCATTTAGTTGAGCTGCATGGGGGAACAATCAAGGTTGCCAGCGAATTAGGCAAGGGAACGACTTTTACGCTCTTTTTCCCTGATCGCGAATATGCCCCGCATGCCATTACACCGCACAGTGAAGATGATTAAATTGCGTTTTGGAAAATATAATTGCAAACCTTTTCAATTTTAGACCAACTTTTTGAGTAATCGCTTGCAAGGCCGATGGTAAACGCTTTTAGGATATCGATACCACCAATAGTTTTACTAACTTTTTGAATGTAAATACTTGTGAAAACGATTGCATTAAGGTATAGTTATTTTTCGTAAAGTTTTTAACTACTTTTATCGAAATTTTTAAGAGAGAGAGATTTTGATTATGGCTTATCTTATTGCTTTAATTCCAGCGTTGGGCTGGGGTTTTATGCCACTGATTACTGGTAAGGTTGGTGGATCAGAAGCCAACCAGATTTTTGGGATTGGCGCTGGCGCTTCATTGGTTGGTTTGGTTGCCTTTTTGATCATGCATCCGCAAGTAAGCATGAAGGCATTTTTGTTCTCATTGCTTTGCGGGGCACTGTGGTCAACGGCTCAGGTTGGTCAGTTCGTTTCATTTAAGCGAATCGGGGTATCCAATACGGTGCCGCTGTCAACTGTCTTCCAATTGGTTGGTAACTCAATCATCGGGGTGCTGATTTTCGGCGAATGGCACTCGGCACGGGCACTGACGATTGGCTTTATCGCATTGGCAATCGTGATTATTGGGGCAATGATGACCTCGTTTACCGATCGTTCCAATGGTCAAAACGTTACGACCAAGGATGTTTTGTTCCTGCTGGCAACGACGATTGGTTACTGGATCTACTCATCGTTCCCTAAGATGCCGATCCTGGCGCATGAAGACTCAGTCGGCATCTTCTTGCCAGAAGTACTGGGGATCTTATTAGGAGCCATCATCCATGATCTGGCTTCAGGCAATGCAAAGGCCTTTACGCAAAAAGAACAGTACACCAATATTCTGGCTGGTATCTCATGGGGGATTGCGGCATTTGCCTACATCTTCGCGGCTCGGATGATTGGGGTTACGGTTGCCTTTGTCTTCACCCAGTTGAACGTGATTATCGCAACGTTTGGCGGAATCTTGATCCTGCATGAGCACAAGAGTCCACGTGAATCAAAATTTACCTTCTGGGGAATCGTTTTGATCGTAATCGGCAGCATTGCAACCGCATTTGCCTAAACAAAAATAAAGATAAGAGAGAAGCAGGCTTGCTTTTCTCTTTTTTTATACAATAATTAGTTTATAATTCATTTAAAAACGGGTAAACTAGAGATAGTTTAAAATACATACTAACCTAGAAAGGGGACTCTGACATGAAAAACGATAGTCGCAGCCTGGTCCGAGTAGCGAATCGGCAGCTGGTACTACAGCAGCTGTTCAATCATCCTGCCACGACTCGGGTTGACATCGCTCGTGAATTAAAAATCAATAAATCAACCGTTTCAGCAATTTATAATGAACTAAATGATGAAGGCTTCATTGAGGAACTGGGACAGGGTGAGTCGACCAATCGTGGTGGACGCAAGCCGAATCTGGTCTGTTTGAACAAGCGATATGGCTTTGTGGCCAGCTTTGAAATCGGTACTGGTCATCTGCGGGTTATGTTCAGCTATATTAATGGCGAGATCATCAGCTATGAGCAGATTGCATTGGAAAAACGCGATATGCTTTTAATCATGCAGACAATCAAAGAAGTGCTGCAGAAGATGGAACAAAACGATGATACGATCCATGGCTTGTTGGCAATCGGCTTTTCCGTTCATGGTATCGTTGACCATAATCAGATCGTTGACGCGCCATTTATCAGTACGAATGGCATTGACCTGGCTGCCTATTTTGAAAATGAATTTCACGTCCCGACGATTTTAGAGAATGAAGCCAACCTGGCCGCGATTTTTGAGCGTGATTTTGGCGATCGGGAATCATACCGCGACTTGTTGGCGATCAGCATTCATCGTGGCGTCGGTGCCGGAATCATTGCCAATCAGCAGCTGTATCGCGGCTTTCATGGTCGAGCTGGCGAAATCGGCCGCAGTCTGGTCGTTGGTCAGGATGGACAGCTGGTCAAAGTTGAGGCGCTCTGCTCTGAAGATGCGATTCTGACTCAGATTGCCCAGGCAAAAGGATTAGATAATCTGCGGCCAGCACAGCTATACGAGCTGTATCGGCAGCATGATGAAACTGTCATTCGCGTGATTGCCCAGGCAATGGGAAATCTGCAAAAGTTGGTTTACGATGCGATCGTCAGTTTTGGCCCGCAGGCGGTCTACTTTGATTCACCACTGTTTGATGAGATGCCTGAATTATACCAGCATTTGCGCGACTGGCTGCAGGCTCATCAGATCGATGTTCCGCTGCAGATGATCAAAGGTTCTGAAATGGCATCGCTTTTAGGCGCCAGCTCAATGGCCATCCATCGTTTTTTAGATATGGATCGCTATTCGTTGACGCTGAAATGGCCTAAATCAGTTTCCAATATTAAGTAAAAACACGTCTCCGAGCATGACAGCTCAGTGAGACGTGTTTTTTATCAGCGAGGAAGCTGTAGGACTGCCGCAATCTGATCAGCAGGTGCCTTTAGGATGGCAGGCGCGCCGATTGTTTTGACGTAGACTAAGTTTAAGTAGCCATTATGATTTTTCTTATCGTGTTTGATTAGATCCAAGACCTTATCAGAGGCCAGCCATGGTGAAGTTGTTGGCAGACCAACTGCTGCCAATCGGTCTTTAATTTTTTTGGTTACGCCAGGTGCTGTTTTGCCTTCGTTTTCAAAGGCTTGACAAATCGCAACCGTGCCAATGCTGACCGCTTCACCATGGCGTAACTCACCGGCAGATAAAGCTTCAACCGCGTGACCGATTGTATGGCCAAAATTGAGCAACTGTCGCTGACCACTTTCTTTTTCATCGCTCATGACGACTTCAGCTTTAAATTGGATGGAATATTTGATTAGTCCTAATGCATGTTCCAAGATTGCTTCAGGAGTGTCAATTTGTTCAATTAATTGCCAAAAATCACCACCAACCATTGCGGCGGCTTTGACGATCTCGCCATAGCCTTCCACTAGATCGCGGGGCGGCAGTGTTTTTAAGGTTTCCGGATCAATCAGCACCAGATCAGGTTCGTAAAAGGCACCAACAATATTTTTGGTCGTTCCTAAATCAACGGCAGTCTTGCCACCAACTGAACTGTCAACCTGAGCCAGCAGCGATGTTGGAATTTGAATCAGGGAAATCCCCCGCATGTAAGTAGCTGCCAAAAAGCCTGCTAAATCACCTGTTACGCCACCGCCAAGCGCAATTACCGCATCATCACGATTAAAATTAGCCGCCACCAATTTTTCGCTTAGTCTTTGGAGCTGTGACAGCGATTTTGAAGCTTCACCGGCTGGAAAATCATAGCAGTGGACCTCAAAGCCGTGTGCGGTCAGTTGGGCAGCCAAGTCAGCCTGATAGAGTGGCGCAACGTTGTCATCGCTGATCAGCGCTACTTTTCGCGCAGACCAGATTTTGGCGATTCGTTCCCCGGCCATTTTTAACAAACCCGGTTCAATTAAGACTTGATATTGTTGATTGGCTAAAGATACCGTGATTTTTTCCATGATAATTCCTTCTTTGATTATTCAATCGACTGCAAAGCTTGGCGGACCGCATTCGTTTTGACTATCATTTCGTTAAATTCATTTGGTTTTAAGGCTTGCGCGCCATCAGAAAATGCATGGGCTGGGTCATCATGAATTTCAACAATCAATCCGTTGGCGCCAGCAGCGACACTAGCCAAAGCAAGCGGCGTTACAAATTCAGTATGACCAGCAGCATGGCTTGGGTCAGCAATTACGGGGTAGTGGGTCAACTTTTGTAAAACCGGGATGACACCAACATCAAAAGTATTGCGCGTGTATTTGTTGTCAAACGTTCGAATCCCACGTTCAACGATCATAATTTGGTGATTTCCACCAGCAGCAATGTATTCGGTTGCGTTCAAGACGTCATCAACCGTTGCTGACATTCCACGCTTTAACATTACCGGTTTACGGGTTTTTCCAACCGCCTTTAGAAGAGAAAAGTTTTGCATGTTGCGGGCACCAATCTGAAAAATATCAGTGTAGGCTTCAACCAGCGGCACCTGCTCAACATCCATGACTTCTGTTACCACATCCAATTCTAGTCGATCGGCTGCATTTCTCAAGGCAATCAGACCTTCTTTGCCTAATCCCTGGAATGAGTATGGTGAGGTGCGAGGCTTGAAGGCGCCACCGCGCAGAACGGTTGCACCAGCATTTTTAACGACTTGCGCCATTTTTAAAATATGTTCGGCAGATTCTACTGAGCAAGGTCCAGCCATTAAGGTAAAGTTCTTTCCGCCAATCGTTGAGTGTGGCGTTTTAATGATCGTATCTTCGGGATGGAACAAGCGGGATGCTTGAACGGCGGCTGGAACATCGGTAATAATTTCTTGAGCAGCGGCTTGTTCGGCTGGGGTAAGGTCGCTTGGATCGGTGTTTTGAATGGCAACACGATTGTTATGGACAAAGATTTCATGCTGACTGCCGAAATGCTGCTTTAATTCTTCAATTGCTGCTGTTGCTTGATCATTTTTTAATACGATAATCATAATAAACGCTCCCTTGTTAATCAATTCAAAAAACCCTCATGATGTTAAAACACCATGAGGGTTCGCGCTTGCATTTACAAGCTGGTTGGAGCGGAGCCGATTACATAGTGCTTTAACAAAACATCTGCCATGTAATCGGTAATTACAAACTATTATCAATCACATAGACTGTTAGACTAACGCCAACAACCTATGTCGTGTCAGCGTTAATATGATTGATAATAATAGCTAAATCGTGCGTTTGTAATTTTCATAATGCTGCTCCTTAATTTAAGTATTTCCTAAAGGTTGAATCGAGTATATATTATGAGAAAAACAAAGTCAACTCTAATTTTATTTTAATCTATAATCATCGTTGTTTAATCAATGAAATAAATAAGTGCCTGGAAAATAGAATGGTAATAAGAAAACTCACTTTATTTTTTTAAGAAACAGGATGATGCCAGAATCAGCACCATGCTGTTAAGCACAATAAAAAAGCCCGACAGTAAAACTGTCAGGCAAAATACTTACTATCGATATATTGAGAGGGTTTAGGATTCAGCAAGTAAGATTAAATTTAGATTTAAGATTTGAGTGGGATTTTGAATAATGACTGAGATTAGTTCTTGGAACCAGCGTGGTCACGCAGCGTCTGTTCAATATCTTCCAAAGACTTGCCACGAGTTTCAAAGACTTTGGCATGGACGAACCAAATACCGAAGAAGCAAAGGACGCCATAGCCGATAAACAGACTACCCGTACCGAAGAAGTCCAGCAAAGTTGGGAAGGTTAATGAAACAATCAGGTTGGCAGTCCAGTTGACCACGGAACCAAATGAGTTCCCAAGACCACGAATGTTAAGTGGGAACATTTCACCAAACATAACCCACATAACTGGACCCCAAGTACCAGAGAAGAAAGCAATGTAAATCGTCATGGCAACGACACAGATGACCGCCGCTGCCTTTGAACCGCCAGAGAATTTCATCCCGGCACTCATGACAAACAATGAGAGCCCCATGCCAAGGCCACCATAGATCAGCATCTTCTTCCGATCAACCTTATCCATGATGGAAAGAGCAAAAGCGGTGACCAGTACGTTAAAAGTCCCGATCCCAATGTGAGCCAGCAGCGCAGCGTTAACACCGAAACCAACATCGGTAAAAATCGTTGGCGCGTAGTAGAGTACCGTGTTGCAGCCCATGACCTGTTGGAAGACGGCCAGACCGATTGCTGCAATCAAAGCCGGCCGAACCATTGGACCAAACAGTTCTTTTAAGCCGCCATTTTTCATGTGGACTTGTTGTTCAATCTGGGTCATGTCTTTATCAACGACGTCTTTGTCATTGCGGTTCATGTTCATCAAAACAGCCCGTGCGTCGTCTTCACGACCAATCTTAACCAGGTAACGAGGGGATTCTGGCAAGTAAAGGGCACCAAAGAACATGATGGCAGCAGGGATAGCGGCAAAGCCAAGCATCCAGCGCCAACCAGTGTACATGTTTTCAAACGACCAGTTGGTGATGTAGGCAACCAGAATACCAGTCATAACCATTAATTGGAACATACTAGAAACCATGCCCCGTTTGTCAGCTGGTGAAAGTTCAGCCAGGTAGGTTGGAACCATTGAAGATGATGCCCCAACGGCCAGACCTAACACGATCCGAAAGCAGAGCAGCGACCAGAATCCTTGTGAGAATCCAGAGCCCAGTGCGCCAATAAAAAAGATAACTGATGACAATAATAGCAGCTTGCGACGACCGTACTTATCAGACGATGGCCCGATAAATAATGAACCTAAGATGGCACCCAGCAGTACCGCGGAAACGATCCAGCCTTGTTCCCAAGTTCCCAGGTGCATCTGTTTTTGAATAAACAGAATGGCATGGCCCCAGAAATAACACCAGTATCGTAACCGAAGAGCAAGCCGCCGAGGGCCCCGAAAAAGTAAATAAAGCCCGCAGATACTTTGCGCATGATTACACAACTCCTTAACTATAAAACACTCCTATTGCTTTGGTTGGTTTAAAACTAAAACCAACCTGCGAATATAATATAACCGCTTTCAAAGATAAAAGCAAGCAAAATTTGCAAAATAGTCACGTGAATTTTTAGTGAAAAACCTGGAAACAGCTTTTTAGAAAATTACTGCTGACGATGGGACCTTTTTTCTTCATTATATATTTTAAAAGTCGTTGTTTAGGATCAGCTGATTCTGAACTTTTTTGCTAGAAAGGGTTTACAAAATAGCAGGCATGGTCTATATTAAAAGTCGTAAGTTAGTTGTTTATTCAAACTAATAAATTTCAGGAGGCCCATATTATGAGTGATTTATGGCAAGGTATTGATAAAGTTAAGTATGAAGGTCCACACAAAGGCTTGAACTCACGTTTGGCATTCCAATACTACAACCCAGAAGAAGAAATTCTGGGCAAGAAGATGAAGGATTGGCTGCGGTTCTCAGTTGCTTACTGGCACACGTTTGACCAACGCCTGGTTGACCCATTTGGTGATGGTACGGCCGTTCGTCCATACGACAAGTACACTGACCCAATGGACAACGCTTTGGCAAAGGTTGACTACGCCTTTGAATTCTACAACAAGCTGGGCGTTGACTACTTCTGCTTCCACGACCGCGACCTGGCTCCAGAAGGCGACACCCTGCGTGAAACCAACAAGAACCTGGACAAGATCGTTGACAAGATTGTTGAGTACCAAAAGACGACTGGCATGAAGGTTCTGTGGAACACGTCCAACCTGTTCACGAACCCTCGTTTCTTGGCTGGTGCCGGTACTGCTCCATCTGCTAAGATCTACGCTTATGCTTGTGCTCAACTGAAGCACAGTCTGGAAGTTGGTAAGCGGGTTGGCGCTGAGAACTACGTCTTCTGGGGTGGCCGTGAAGGTTACGAATCACTCTGGAACACTGAAATGAAGCGTGAACAATCGCACATTGCCAAGTTCTTCCACATGGCTAAGGACTACGCAAACGAAATCGGCTTTGATGCTCAAATGCTGCTGGAACCTAAGCCAAAGGAACCAACTACGCACCAATACGACTTCGACGCTGCTACGACGCTGAACTTTATGAAGGAATACGGCCTGGACAAGGACTTCAAGCTGAACCTGGAAGGCAACCACGCTAACTTGGCTGGTCATACTTACCAACACGAAATTCGCGTTGCACGTGAAGCCGGCATGCTGGGTTCACTGGACGCCAACCAAGGTGACAAGCTGATCGGTTGGGACATCGACGAATTCCCATCCAATCTGTACGAAGCAACGGCTGCAATGTACGAAGTCGTTGAAGAAGGTCAAATTGGCCCTCACGGTGGTCTGAACTTCGACTCCAAGCCACGTCGTACTTCCTGGAAGCCAGAAGATCTGTTCTACAGCCACATTGTTGGTATGGACACGTTTGCTGCCGGCCTGCGCGTTGCCGCTGCCCTAAAGGAAGACGGCTACCTGGACAAGGTACTCAAGGATCGTTACGCATCATGGGACGAAGGTCTGGGCAAGTCCATCGAAGAAGGCAAGGAAGACTTCAAGTCTATCGAACCAACCGTTCTGGACACGCCACAAAGCGAACTGCGTGCAGCTACGCAATCTGACCACCTTGAACAGGTTAAGGACACGATCAACCACTTCATGATCGAAACGCTGGCTAAATAATCACTTGAAACTCTAACAATATAATAGAAAGGATTCGCATCGCCGCAGATGGCTGCGGATCCTTTTTTCTTGGAGGAAAGACTATGAATGAATACGTAATTGGGGTCGACTTGGGGACCAGTGCCGTTAAGGTTTCGGCAATGGATCGCTCAGGCAAGATCGCCGCTCAGCAAAGCTACGACTATCCACTGAGTCAGCCTAAGCCAGGCTACAGTGAGCAGAACCCACAAGACTGGCTGTATGGTACGACGATTGGCATTGACCGGATGATCTTAAAAGATGGTCTTAAAAAAGAAGAGATCAAAGGGATTTCCTTCTCTGGTCAGATGCATGGCCTGGTGCTGCTTGATGAAAATAATCAGGTGCTGCGGCCAGCTATTTTATGGAACGACACGCGCACGACCAAGCAGTGTCAAGAAATCATGGATAAGATGGGCGATCGCTTCATCGATATTACTGGCAACAAGCCACTGGAAGGTTTCACGCTGCCTAAGCTGCTTTGGGTCAAGGAGAATGAACCGGAGATCTGGGCTAAGGCCAAAACGTTCCTGTTGCCAAAAGACTATGTTCGCTTCTGCATGACGGGTAACCTGGGGATGGATTATTCGGATGCCACGGGGACGGTGCTGTTAGACATCAAGGAAGGTCAATGGAGCCAGGAAATCTGTGATGTCTTTGATATTCCAATGAGCATGTGTCCACCTTTGATGAAGTCGGTTGACTATGCGGGCAGCGTTTCGGCTAGCTATGCCATGTTCTCAGGCCTTTCAACGGACACCAAAATCTATGGTGGTGGCGGTGATAATGCCTGTGGTGCGGTTGGTGCCGGCATCTTGCATCCAAACATGGTTATGTCTTCAATTGGGACTTCGGGCGTTGTGCTTAAATATGAAGAAAATGCCAACGTTAATTACCATGGCCAGATTCAATACGAATGTCACGCAATCCCAGACACCTACTACTCAATGGGGGTTACGTTGGCAGCCGGTCACTCGCTAAACTGGTTTAAGCATAAGTTTGATCCAGACGAGGACTTCTCGACGATGGTTGAAAAAGCCTCCAAGCGGCCACTGGGTGCTAATGGTCTGATCTTTACGCCTTACGTAGTTGGTGAGCGGACGCCATATGCTGATGCTGATATTCGAGGAAGCTTTATTGGTGTTGACAGCATGCAGGATCGCTATGACTTCTGCCGAGCCGTTATGGAAGGGATCACCTTTAGTTTTCGGGATATCTTGAACATCTATGATCAAAATGGTCAAGAGTTTGACACGGTTGTAGCAATTGGTGGTGGGGCCAAGAGTGATTTCTGGCTTCAGATGCAGGCCGACATCTTTAACAAGAAGGTTGTTGCCTTGACCAATGAACAAGGACCTGGTTTGGGAGCGGCTATGATTGCGGCAGTTGGTCTGGGCTGGTTTGATTCTTTGCAGGAATGTGCCAAGGAGTTCGTTCACTTTGGCAAGGAGTACCTGCCAAAGCCGGCCAATGTCGCCAAGTACGATGAACTGTATGCAATCTACCACCAAGTCTATGATCAGACCAAAGACCTGTGCCATGCTTTATTGAACTTCCGTCGTGAAGACTAGCTGGTTGGTCCAATCCTTAAAACTTATTTCATCAATTAACAGCTTAAAAACTCATTTGCATCATTAAAAAGCGCCATGCAGACTGCCATTAGGGCAAATCTGTATGACGCTTTTATGGTATTTGATTTTTTCTACTATTATATATGGGATCAAAAAAGCAGACAAACAGCGATCAGCGAATCAAGCCATTTGTCTTTATAAGATGATCATAATTAATATAGTGGATGAAAAAGTAGACAAACAGCGACCAATCGATCAAGCTATTTATCCTTATAAGATGATCATAATTAAACCGAATTCGTAGACAGGTTAACGGACTTGTCTAAGCCGAGTTAACAGCAAAATTTGTGAAATGAGTTTTGCCCATTGTTAAAAACAATCGGCAAAACGATAATAACCAATATTCTATTTATCAATGAGTATGAGCAGGGAAAAACAGAATTGGGGTGTTTTATAGTCAATGGCTGATTTTAATAAAGAGAGCTAAGGAAATAGTCAGCCTGACAGCCTAAAGACAGACTGATTCGATATGAATTAAAATCAGCAGTATATTGATTTTCCCTAGCTCATGCTATTATTTTATGTAATCGCTAACACAGTAACTTGAAGATTAGAATCATTTTTTGAATAAAGGACGGATTAGAATGGAAATGGTAACTGAGTATCTAGAGTCACTAGGGGTACCGGCTACAATCTGGGAGTACGATCGTGGCCAGTATAGCCTGCAGTTTCGCCAAGGTAAGCTATTATTGATGGACTATCTAAAAATCCTGCGCCGCTGCCCACATAAAACGCTGCAGTTTTTGCGGCACAGTCAAAATCTTTACAGCTGCCTAATGTGGCATGATCAAACAGTTGTCTTTTTTGGCCCGGTGATTGTCAACGTCAGTCAGCGCTATCAAAATAACAATGCGATCAGCAGTCATGCCGTTATGTATATGCCAAAGCTGCTGAAGACGGTTTATCTGGAAGAAAAACAGTTTTTACAGCAGATTTTGGTGTTGGGACGGTTATTAGAACTGCCGATCGATTTTGAAACCATTAGTGACGAATTTCATCAAGCACGTATTTCAAGAGACCTTGATGCCCAATTACTGAAGCTGCGGATGAGCAGTGAGGGAGGTCACGTTAGCTATCTGTATGAGCGAGAAGTCAAAAAAGCAATTGCGCAGGGAAATCTGGCTGCCTTGCCGATTATATTCTCTAAAAACATCAATTCGGGGCGGATCGGCATTTTAGCAGACAATCAAGACGCACTGCGCAACGTTAAAAACTGGGGTATTATCTCGGTTTCCGTAAATCTGCGCGCGCTGTTTCAAGTTGGGCTGGATTATGAACTGGTATATTCGCTGAATGATCAATACGTACGACATATCGAATCGTTGACGTCCTACAATGAAGTGCTGGCGGCAATTGAGGCAGCAGATGTGGATATGACCACACGCTGCCGTGAGATGGTTAATGCCAAGATGACTGCAGCCGTCAGCAAAGTCTTTTGGCAGCTGATGAGTGATCCGACTACGGACCAAAGTATCGATGAGCTGGCAATGGCGGTGGGATTGTCCAGTCGCTATCTTGGCAGCCAGTTTAAAAAACAGGTCGGGGTCAGCATCAGCCAATTTAAACGCCTGGTTCAGATCAATCATGCAATTGAGGATCTGATCGGTACCAATCTGTCAATGGCTGAACTCGCTGAACGCTATGATTTTTCTGATCAGGCCCATTTCTCACGCGTTTTTCATGCCTTAACCGGGATAACGCCTAAAGAGGCCCGTACTGATGCCGCTAAAATTGCCGATTGGAATCTTTACGACTATCTATTTTAAAAATAGTATGAAAAATAAATCATATGTATTTTTAAATTTTATTACTAAGTGACCGCGCTTTTGTCAGCGGTCATTTTTTGTTGACGCTATATGAAGAAAAGAGCTCGATTATTTTAGCGAAATTAAAAATTCTAACTCAGGAATGATAAAAAAATTGATTTTTAGGGTAGCGTTTTCAAAAAGGCTATGTTAGATTTTGGTCGTTGGTTGAAAACACAAACTAACGTGCAGCGCTGCACCTGTTTGAATCAAATCTATAAGAGGTGTAAAAACTATGGACAAGCCACAAAACAAGCAAGTCGATGAGTTCGCCAAACTATCCTGGGGCGAGCGAATCGCTTATGGTGCCGGTGACTTGGCACAAAATCTGATTTTTGGGACGATTGGCTCAATGTTGCTGTTTTATCTGACAACGGTTTTTGGAATCTCAGCAGCTGTTGGGGCCACGATTTTTCTGATTGTTCGCTGGGTCAATGTTTTTTGGGATCCTTGGGTTGGAACGGTTGTCGATAAAAGTCACTTTAAGCACGGCGGCAAATACAAGCCATTTTTGATTTACTTTGGAATTCCGCTCACGATCTGCTGTGCCATGCTGTTCTTGCCAATTCCAGCCGTCCGCGGCAATGTTGCCTATGCTTTCTTGATGTACCTGGCAACGGCGCTGATCTACTCATTCGTTAATATTCCTTACGGCTCGCTGAATGCTTCGCTGACGCGGGACAATGATGAGATCTCCACTTTAACGACGGTCCGGATGACGGAAGCCAATATCGGTAATCTCTTGGTCTATACTTTTTTGCCGTTATTTGTTCAAATGGCATCTCCAGCCAAACATTTAAAGGACATTGGCATGTTTGGCATCAAGCTCAATCTTGGTAACTATGCCTCACCACATGCTGCCGGTGCCTATTTCCACGTAATGTCAATCTACATGCTGATTGGATTTATTCTGCTGCTCTGCACTTACTTTGGTGTTCATGAACGGGTGCTGCCAACGGAAGAAGAAACGGCTTCCGTTAAGTTTTCTGATCTTTGGAATGAGCTGCGTCGTAATAAGCCACTACGGGTATTAGGCTGCTTTTTCCTGGTTGGCTTTACCTTTATGTTCTTTGGCAATACGGTTTGGCCATTCTTTGTTCAATACAATATCGGTCACTCGGAATGGATGGCTTCAATCAATTTGATTGGTTCGATTCCAGGGATCTTCTTGGTTTTCTTATGGCCAATCGTTCGGCGCAAGATCGGCAAAAAGGGATTCTTCCAACTGTTCTTGGGAATGTTTATCGTTGGGACGCTGCTTCTTTGGGTATGGTCATGGCCACAGTTTAAGAACAGCATTGCCCTTGGCTACATTGGCCGCTTTATCATGCAGTGGGGAATTACGGCCGCTACTGGCTACATGTGGTCACTGGTTCCAGAAGTCGTTTCCTATGGTGAATGGAACTCAAAGAAGCGGGTTGCTGGGATTATCAATGCCTTGATGGGACTATTCTTCAAGATTGGTCTGGCGCTTGGCGGGATCATTCCGGGCTACATCAACGCGGCCTGTCATTTTGACGGCACAAAGGCTACCCAATCAGCAACAGCCTTGAATGGGATTACGATTTCAATGATCTGGCTGCCAATTGTTTTGGCAATTGTTGGCATGTGGGTTATCAGCAAGTATCCATTGTCTGATGCTGAAGTCGACAAGATTAATCACGAAATTGAAGATCGTCGCCAAACTGAAGAAAAGTAGCTGTCTTAAGGCAGAAATGACGGAAAGGATGAAAATTTATGAAAATCTATGTTGATGCGCAGGCGCCATTTGATGGTGATGGAAGCAAGCATCGTCCATTTAAAACGATTCAAGCAGCCGCAGATATCGCAATGCCAGGCGATAAGGTGCGCGTTTTTCCAGGCATTTATCGTGAAAACGTTAATCCTAAGCATGCGGGCACGGCAGATCAGCGCATCGCCTACGAGGCGGTTGAGCCGTTAAAGGCCATTATTACTGGGGCGGAAGTCGTTAAAGGCTGGGAAAAAACTGCAGATGGCATTTGGCAAGTAAAAATCCCCAACAGTATGTTTAGTGAGCGCAATCCATACACGACCAAGATTTTTGGTGACTGGTTCGATGCACGAATCCTGGCTCATACCGGTGAGGTCTATCTAAACGATAAGGCCTTATATGAAGTCAACACGTTGGCTGAGGTAAAACAGCCCGTTCGCAATGAAAAATCATGGGATCCTGACTTTACGATCTATACCTGGTATACAGAACAGGATACCGATACAGATGAAACGATTATCTATGCCAACTTCCATGATTTCGATCCCAACCAGGAAAATGTGGAGATCAACGTGCGTCAAAGCTGTTTTTACCCACAGGCTGAAGGAATCGGCTACATTACCTTAAAAGGATTTGGCATTACCAAAGCGGCGACGCAATGGGCGCCACCAACGGCTTACCAAGAAGGGATGGTTGGTCCACACTGGTCAAAAGGATGGATCATTGAAGAATGTGAGATTTCGCATTCCAAATGTTCCGGCATCTCGCTTGGCAAGTATCTGCAGCCAAACAATGACAACAAATGGTCCAAGTGGAAATATAAAGATGGTACTCAGACTGAGCGTGACGTGATCTGTCAGGCATCTTATGAAGGCTGGGATAAAGAACATATCGGCTCGCATATTGTTCGTCGCAATCGTATTCATGATTGTGGTCAAACCGGGATTGTTGGTCATTTAGGCGGCGTCTTCTCCTTAATTGAAGAAAACGACATCTACAACATCAATATTCGTCAAAATCTGGTGGGGGCCGAAATTGGCGGAATCAAGATGCATGCTGCCATTGACGTGATCTACCGTCACAACCACATTCACCACTGTACGCGCGGCTTATGGCTTGACTGGCAGGCACAAGGAACACGGGTCACACAAAACATCTTTGATCACAACTCCTTACCTGAGCATTTTGAAGTCGGCGAAGAAAATGTAGGCGATGTGCTGCAGGGCCTTGGTGAAGACATGTGGGTAGAGGTTTCCCATGGTCCAACGCTGATTGATAACAACCTGTTCCTTTCTGAGCGTTCAATTCGTTTTGCTGCGCAGGGAATTGCCATGGTGCATAACTTGATTGCTGGCAGCTTTACCGCGGTTGGTGTTGGTACGGACAATAATTCTGTCAACCTGCCATCCAATCGCTTTACGCCATATCATGAACATCACGGTACCAAGGTAATGGGCTTTATGACATTCCAGCATGGTGACAATCGTTTCTACAACAACATCTTCGTTCAGCAAGAGCTGCGGCCGGAAATGCAAAAACTGGCTGAACTGATGCATGACAAGCCAGATGCCTGGGATACCTATAACTTTAAAGTCGGTACTCGGCCATTTGAAGAATATCCAACGTTTGAGGAATGGAATCGCCAGTTTGATGGCTATTGCGGAATCTACGCGCCAAACAGCGATCACTACTACAACCACCTGCCAGTATGGAGCGCGGGCAATGCCTACTTTAACGGTGCCCAGTCATGCAGCAAAGATCAGAACCGATTCGTTGATGAAAAGGATCAAGTCGTCCTGGAATTGGAAGAACGAGCTGATGGCCTGTATCTTAAGACCAATCTGGCTGACTTCCTCCCTCAAAACAACGATGCCAAGATTGCAACCGCTACGCTGGGGATGGCATTTGAACCAGAAGAACGCTATGAAAACCCTGATGGCACGCCAATCGTCTTTGATGCTGATTTCTTTGGCAACCATCGTGACGGTGCTAAAGTAACGGCTGGTCCTTTGGTTAAGTTCAAAGCCGAGCAGCGTGTGTTCTAAAAGCTTAATTCAAAATTAGCTAATCTTACGGATTAATTAAAAAGCGCTTCGTCATTTTGAAATGGCGAAACGCTTTTATTGGTTGCTTGGTCGTTGATTTTAATGAATTTTAGCGATTTTACAGTAGGAGTTTTGTTTAAAAGAGTTGAGATGATAAACCAACGATCAAGCGTAAAAATTATTTAACGGAGTGAATCATCTGAATGAAGAGGCAGGTCAAAACGATCGCCATCCCAGTCATCCAAAGACTGGCACAGATAAAGAAGCCGGCCGTAAAGCACCAGAAACAACAAAAAGCCTAGTCAAGCGATTTGCGCAGTTCGTCATAGTAAGGCGCGGTCTGATTAATAATTTGGTTGGTAAAGTTTTTCACCAGCAGATATTTGATTGCCGGGTCGTCAAGGTTGAAATGCATGGTAAAAAAGGTCATTGGTTCATTGCCCCAGCAGTAGTTGGTATGTTCCATGCCAATGGGAATGATCATCATTTCGCCGGCTTTAATGATTTTTTCTGCTGATTCGGTAACGGTTCTTTGCGCGCCATCCATGATATACATGATTTCAAAGGCTGGGTGGTGTTCAGTTGGCCAGCGCCAGCCGGGCTCGACGGTTTCGGCATGGCCGCCAAAAAATGAAAAAGTGGTGTTGATCGTTGGCAGATAGCCGTCCTCGAAAAACTGCATGCTTATTCCTCCTGCTTTTAGCTTATGATATTGTATCCGCTTTCCAAAGAAAATAAAACTTGTTAAAATAAACTTGATAGCATTTTAATGGGCAGAGCACGTTTTGGTTATCGATTTCAAAAACAAATCTAAAAAAAGTAAAGCAATTGCAAAATTAAAAGTGATTTGATTTACATTGGGCGGTAAAAGTGTTAAATTATAGTTGTAGTTGATAATCATTCTAAACTAAAGGAGAGGATTATAATGAACTTTATCGGTCAAGAAATCGCAGACTTTAAGGTGCGTGCCTATCAAGATGGCGAAACGATGGATGTAACCAAGCAGGACGTTCTTGGCAAGTGGAGCATTTTCTTCTTCTACCCAGCTGACTTCTCATTTGTCTGCCCAACTGAACTGGAAGCACTGCAGGACAACTATGAAGCCTTTAAGCAGGCCAACGCGGAAATCTACTCTGTTTCAGAAGACACTGAATTCGTTCACAAGGCATGGGCGGAAGCATCTGAAAAAATCGGCAAGATCAAGTATCATATGCTGGCCGACCCAGCCGGTAAACTGGCGCGGATGTTTGACGTTTTGAATGAAGACGAAGGACAGGCTTACCGTGGCGTGTTCATCGTTGATCCCGATGGCAAGATTCAATCATACACGATTAATAACATGGGGATTGGTCGTTCCGCCGAAGAGATTCTGCGGACGCTGCAGGCTGCTCAGTTCGTTCGCGAGCATGGCGATCAGGTCTGCCCAGCCAACTGGAAGCCAGGTCAAGATACCATTAAGCCAAGTCTGGATCTGGTCGGCAAGCTTTAATGATTGCAGGTGATTGAAATGGCAGCAGAACATATTTATGATCTGATTATCGTGGGCGCTGGGCCTGCGGGGTTGACTGCTGGCATCTATGCTGGTCGGGCAACGCTGGATACCTTGATTTTAGAGGCGGACACGGTCGGCGGTCAGGTGACCACGACTTCAACGGTCTACAACTATCCCGGCAATGCGGCCATTGACGGCACCAAGCTGATGAATCAGATGCAGCAGCAGACCGCTGATTTTGGCGTCAAGATTCAAAAAGACGATATCGTTAAGTTTGAGCTTGATGGCGACGTTAAAAAGCTGACGAGCAAAAGTGGCAGCATCTATCAGACCCGCAGCGTCATTTTGGCAATGGGCGCCAGTCCACGCAAGGTTGGCTTCCCAGGCGAAGAAGAGTTTCGCGGACGCGGCGTGGCCTACTGCTCAACCTGCGATGGCGAGCTGTTTAGCGGGCTGCAGGTATTTGTCGTTGGCGGTGGCTACTCAGCCGCTGAAGAAGCCGATTATCTGACGCGGTTTGCCAAGCACGTGACGGTCCTCGTACGGGGTGATCATTTTAAGTGCGCGCCGCTAACGGCTTCGCGGGCCCTCGACAATCCAAAAGTCAGCGTTTTGTACCATACTGAGGTCAAGCGCGTTGATGGTGATCAGTACTTGAAATCGCTGACGATGGTCAACAACCAAACTGGCGAGGAAACGGTCTACCATGTCGATGATGGCGATCAAACCTTTGGCGTCTTTATCTATGTTGGTACCCAGCCAGCTACTGAACAGCTAAAGGGCATCGTTGACCTGGATGAGCACGGTTATATTCACGTTGATCAAAACGGAGCAACCGATCTGCCTGGCGTCTATGCAGCGGGCGACGTCATCGTCAAGCAGCTGCGTCAGATTATCACTGCCGCGGCTGATGGAGCAGTAGCAGCTACCAGTGCAGAAAAATACGTGACGGAACAAAAGCAGCGTTTAGGGATCCCAATCCATGTTAAAAAGGAAGTTCCTAAAGCGGCTACGGTTGGTCAGACTTCACAGGTTGAAAGCGAACAGCCGGTTGCCCATCATACTGGCGACTGGTTTACACCAGACCTGGTTGCTCAGATGCAGGGTGTCTTTAGTCGGCTGACCAAAGACGTTACGCTGCAGCTTTTGGAAGACGATACGGCATTGAGCCAAGAAATGGACAGCTTTATTGGTGAACTGGTAAAGCTTAATGATCACCTCAAGATTCAAAAGACCACCGCACCAGACAGCCTGGTCTACACGCCGCAGCTGCGTCTGGTCGTTGATGATACCGATACAGGTCTGCACTATGCCGGCGTACCAACTGGTCATGAATTGACGTCACTGATTTTAGGGATCTACAATGTGGGCGGTCCGGGTCAAAGCGTTGAGCCGGCACTGGCTGAACGAATCAAAAAACTGCCGTCGACTGACATTAAGATTGGGGTCTCCTTAACGTGTCACTTCTGCCCGGATGTCGTGGCAGCCTGTCAGCGGATGGCTTCGCTTAATCCGCGGATCACGGCTACGATGATTGATCTGCAGCATTTCCCAGCTTTAAGAAAAGAACGGCAGATTATGAGCGTACCGGCTACGATTATCAATGACGGGCCAGTGATCTTCGGCAGTCAATCGCTTGAAGAACTGGTTGCGGCAGCGGAAAAAGCAACTGAATAAATCAAAATGCCTTGAGCCAAAATATTAGCCCAAGGTATTTTTTATTGCTGTAAAAGCTTCAGCTGGTGGCGCTGGCGATACTGCTGCGGTGCAATACCGACGATTTTTTTAAAGCAGCGCGAGGCATAGTTGGGGGTTGCAAAGCCAAGGACGGCAGCAATTTCGGTAATTGGCTGATCGGTCCAGAGCAGCATGGATTTAAAACGGCTGATTCGATATGAGTTCTCGTATTGATTGATCGTTTGGCCGGTTTCCTGCTTGTAAAGATGGGCCAGATAATATTTGTTGCGCTGCAGATCATGAGCCAGGTCATCCAAAGAATAGTTTTGGCCGTAGTGATCACGAAGGGCAGCCTCAATTTTTTGCGTCAGCAGGCCCTTTTTGTTATTCTGAGCCTGCCGAGTTGTTTGAATGCGCTGAATGAAGATCTGACCAATTGCCTGCAGCCGCGCGTTTAGCTGCTCAATCGTCTGCAGGCTCTCAACCTGCTGGCAGAGCTGATCAGAAAGAGCAAACGCTTCGTTGGGGGCAAGACCGCCTTCAATTGCCTGTCTGGTCAGCAAAGTGATGTGGCAGATCAAAAGATTTTTTTGATTGCGCAGCCGATCCTTGGCAACCTGACCAAAAGCCCCTGAACTGGTTAAAAGACGGAAATAATGCTGATAGCTTGAGTCATCGCCGTTACGAACCGCGCTCAGCATTCGTTTTTCCAGTTCATAGCTGTTATGGTTTTCTAAAATATGTTCTGGTAATGGCAGCTCGTTTTCAAATGTTTTATGAATTTTTGGCCAATGCTGGTTGAGCCCGAACCAGATGGCGCTGCCGGCCTGCTCCAAATGATGCTGAGTGCAGCTGCGCAGGTTTTGCCAGATCAAAAGCCGATGTTTTGAATCAACCAGTAAGGCGCCTCTAATCACGGAATTGGGCGCCAGCAAAAAAATTCCAGGTGTAAATGAAGCAGCAGCTAGTTTTTTTAGATATGACTCAGGAAGCTTGACAATTGCCGGCCGGTTCCAGACATCGGTAAGCTGACCGGCTGCATCCAGCTGATCGATTTCCAGTTGAGTGATTTCCTGCATGTTTTGGAGAAATTTTAATGATTCGGTCATGATCCACCTCAATAAACGCAATTTAGGATAATGATTAGCAAGATTAGATAGGCGAAGATTTTGAAAAACATTATAATGGCATCAGAAAGCGGTTGCAAATATTTTTGAAAATGAGGTAGCAGTATGACAAAAGTAGACTTGAATTTTGTTGAGGGCCTGACGCTGGAAGAACGCGCCGACCTGGTTTCAGGAACGGATTTTTGGTTTACGGCCAAGGTTTCAGGAATGGATCCTATGCTGATGACGGATGGTCCTTCTGGCTTGCGCAAACAGGTCAACGTGCACAGTGCTATGGATCAAAGTATCGAAGCCGTATGTTTTCCTTGTTCGGCATTGACCGCCAGCTCATTTGATGATCAGATGCTGGAAAAACTGGGCGAACAGTTGGGAACGGCTGCCCGTGCTGAAAAAATCGGCGTGCTGCTGGGGCCTGGGGTCAACATCAAGCGCAGTCCATTAGCCGGCCGTAATTTCGAATATTTCTCTGAAGATCCGCTGCTGGCCGGCCGGATGGGAACTGCCTACGTCAAGGGGGTTCAGAGCACTGGGGTTGGCGTCAGCGTTAAGCATTTTGCCACCAACAACCGTGAAGATCAGCGCTTTACCAATTCATCAGATGTTGATGAACGAACGCTGCGTGAGATCTATCTGGCACAGTTTGAGCGCATCGTGAAGCAAGCGCACCCAGCCACGATCATGTGCTCTTATAATAAGCTTAATGGCGTTCAGGTATCGCAAAACCAGCGCCTTTTGACTAACATTCTGCGTGACGAATGGGGTTATCAAGGTCTGGTCATGTCAGACTGGGGTGCCGTGGTTGATCATACGGCCGCGATCAAGGCTGGCTTAGATCTGGAAATGCCGGGCAAGGGGGATGCCTCAAAAGAAGAAATCATTCAAGCCGTTAAAGAGGGCCGTCTTCAAGAGTCAACGCTGAACCGTTCTGCACTGCGCGTTTTAGAAATGGCTGAGCGTTATGGTCATCCAAAGACGCCAGCGCCAGCATATGATATGGAAGCTCAGCATGAGTTTGCCCGCCAGCTGGCTGATGACAGTATCGTCTTGCTGAAAAATGAAAATCAGGAGCTGCCATTGAGTGATTCCGCCAAACTGGCAGTAATCGGCGAGCTGGCCCAAAAGCCGCGTTTTGAAGGTGGCGGCAGCTCGCATGTCAATGCTCATCGCGTTGTAACGCCAAAAGAAGCAATGCCTGCTCATGCCGTTTATGCACAGGGCTATCGTTTAAACAGCGATCAAGCGGATGAACAGCTGACTAAAGCGGCAATGGAGCTGGCCAAAAACAGCGATCAAGTGGTCTTTTTTGCTGGTTTCCCTGAAGCGATGGAATCAGAAGGCTTTGACAAACAGTCCATCAGTTTGCCAGCCAACCAGAATGAATTGATTGAACAGCTGCTGACGGTCAACCCGCACGTGATCGTGGTTCTTCAAAACGGTTCGGCAGTTGAGATGCCTTGGGAACCAAAGACGCCAGCGATTGTTGAGACTTATCTGGCCGGTGAGGCAGTCGGTGAGGCTACCTGGGATATTTTATCTGGCAAGGTCAATCCTTCTGGCAAGCTTTCGGAAACCTTCCCTAAGCAACTAGCCGACAATCCAACCTATCCAACCTTTGGCAAGGATCGGCGGCATGAGGTCTATCGAGAAGGCATCTTAATGGGATATCGCTACTATGATGCCAAGCAGCTGGCTGTGCGCTTCCCATTTGGTCATGGCCTAAGCTATACGACGTTTGCCTATCAAAACCTGACGATCAATGAAAATCGCGATGACGTGGCAGTCAGCTTTGATCTGGAAAATACGGGCAGTCAGGCAGGTAAGGAAGTCGTTCAGATCTATGTGGCCAACCACGCCAGTCAGACGATTGTGCCGGTTGATGAACTGCGCGACTTCGTTAAAGTTGAGCTGCAGCCCGGCGAGACCAAGCATCTGACCGTTAAGCTGTCGCGGCGCGCGTTTGCCTGGTACAACCCAGAAAATGAAACTTGGGAAGCCGATAACGGTCAATATGAGATCTTGGTCGGCAGCTCGTCACGTGACATTCGGCTGCGGCAAAAATTTGAGCTGACGATTGGGACGAATCCGCTTGGTAAGATTACCGATGAGACCTACGTTGGCGAATTACTGGAAAATGCTGATGAACGAATCAAGCAGATTATTGCTGAAATGGGTCTGACAGCTACTTTTGACAAGTTGATGTCACCTGAACTGGCACCAGTTTTTGCCAATATCCCCCTGCGTTCATTGACGATGGCGGATATTGATGCCGAAACGGTTCATGAGCTGCTGCAGAAACTAAATGAGCTGGATTAGTTAATCAAACATCAATAAAAAAGGATCGCAAAATTCGCGATCCTTTTTTATTTGGCTTGTTCTTGGGAATGCTTCTTGGCAGTCTGGCGATACTGCATTGGCGTTTGACCACACCAGCGCTTGAACTGACGGGAAAAATGGGAGGCTTCCTGGTAACCCAGCGCGGTACTGATCTCGCCGATTGAGAGCTTGGGCATCAACAGCAGCTGTTGGGCTTTTTGCAGTTTGAGCTTAGAAAGATAGGCTCGTGGCGACTCGCCATAGACGCTTTTAAATAATTCAAAGCCATAGCTAGGACTGATCTGCAGCGTGCTGATGATTTGCTCAATCGTCAATCTGCCAACCTCGCGCGGATCAATCCCCTCAGTCAGGTAAACGTGGATCTGCAGTTCGAGCTGTTCTTTAACCTCACTGGCAATTGATGAGGCATAGGACAGCTGATTTAGGTTATAGGCTGATGAATGCGTGTTGGTCTGATGAATCAAGGCCAGCAAAAAGTCGGTGAGGTAGCGCTGGATCAAGAGCTTGCTTTCAAACGAATAGTCCATAGCTGGGTCAACCAACTGATTTAGTGCGTGCAGACTTGGCTGCAGGGCCATGTTTTGCTGAGTAGCGTTGGGATAATAGATCAAACCGTTTTCAATCAACAGTCGAATGAAGCCGGCGTCATCCAGGTCAAAGTGAAAGTTGAAATAGTCCATCTCTTCGACACAGGTAATATCGTGGGCCAAGTTGGGCGGAATAATCAGAATATCGCCAGCTGTCAGCAGATAGGACTTGCGATGCAGGTTGACGCGTTCTTGGCCTGAGAGAATCTGAATCACCTCAAAAGCCAGATGCTGTTCAATGCCAACATGCCAGCCAGTATTGACGTGTTGAAAGTGGCCGCCGAAAAAAGAAAGATTCCAATTGATGGCCGGCAGGCGGATTGCATTTTGCAGAATTTTTGATTGATATTTTTGCATTGGTTATACCTCGAAAATGAACAGTTTATCCGTATAAATGATCTTTCGTGGAAAAGGGACATTTTTTCATGGTAAAAGCCCTTCGTTATTTCAGTTAGCGCTTTCATAATATAGGCATTAGCTTTAAGAAAACGCTTACTAAATTGTAGCAGAAAGGGATGCAAAAATGAAACAGTTGTTATACGGAGTTGCCTACTATTTCGAATATCTCCCGTACGATCGCATTGATCAAGACATTGAAATGATGAAGGCAGCTGGGATCAATGTGGTTCGGATTGGTGAAAGTACTTGGAGCACCTATGAGCCGCATGATGGTGAATTTGATTTTAGTAAATTGATTTATACTCTGGATAAAATGGATAAAAATGGTATGAAAGTAATAGTTGGGACACCAACTTATGCTTTTCCAACCTGGCTGGCCAAAGAATATCCGGATGTATTGGTTGAACGACAGGGAAATCGTCTGCCATATGGTGCTCGTCAGATTATGGACATTACCAATCCGACTTTCCGTTTTTATGCTGAGCGAATCATTCGTCAAATGATGCTGGTGACGCGTGAATACGACAACGTGATCGGTTATCAAGTCGATAATGAGACCAAGCATTATGGGACTTCCAGCCGTAACGTGCAGGCCGGCTTTGTCGATTATCTAAAGCAAGAATTTAATGGTGACCTGGATGCCTTGAACGTTGAATTTGGCTTGGATTACTGGTCAAATCGCATCAATGCCTGGGAAGACTTTCCAAACGTTAATGGAACAATCAATGGCAGTCTGGCTGGCGAATTTGCCAAGTATCAACGCCAGCTGGTGACCGATTATCTGGCATGGCAGACGGCAATTGTCCGTGAATACACGCATGATGACCAATTCATTACTCATAACTTTGATTTTGAATGGCGTGGCTATTCATACGGTGTCCAGCCTGATGTTGATCATTTCGCGACTGCCAAGCCTTTAGACGTAGTAGGGATTGACGTCTACCATCCTTCCCAACGCCAATTGACAGGCGCCGAAATCTCGTTTGCTGGCGACATTGCTCGTTCAATCAAGCAGCAGAACTATCTGGTCTTAGAAACGCAGGCTCAGGCATTTAAGACCTGGACGCCATATCCGGGACAGCTTTTCCAATTGGCCTTTTCACATGTTGCCAGTGGTGCCAATATGGTTGAATACTGGCACTGGCATTCAATTCATAATTCGTTTGAGACTTATTGGAAAGGCCTTTTGAGTCATGATTTCCAGCCGAACCCGGTTTATAACGAAGCCAAAAAAGTTGGAGCAGCCTTTAAAAAGCTGTCGGCTGATCTGATCAACCTCAAACACACGGCTAAGGTTGCTTTTGTCGTTGATAATGCCAGTCTGACGGCAACTTCTGGACCATGGATGGAATTTGGCATTGGCGAGGACACTAAATATAATGATGTTTTCCGTCGCTTGTATGATGCATTCTATCGTCAAAACATCGCTACTGACGTCTTGGATCCCAAGCTGATTGATCCGGCTAAGTATGATCTACTGGTCGTGCCGATGCTCTACACGGCAACTGATGAGTTCTTACAGAAACTGAATGACTACGTTGAAAATGGTGGCCATGTCCTCTACACGTTTAAAGATGGTGTTGCCAACGAACACGTCAAGGTTAGAACGACTCGGCAGCCGGGCATCATCAGCCAAGCTGTGGGCGCGCATTATGAAATGTTTGTCGACCCGAATGGCGAAGGCTTAGCTGACAGTTCTGGCGTCTTTAAGGATGTCGATGGTCAGATCAGCAATTGGGCTGAACTTTTGGAAACTGATGGCGCGAAGGTTTTAGCTACTTATGATCACCATTGGAAGTCATATGCGGCAATTACTGAAAACAATTTTGGCAAAGGGATGACCTGGTATCTGGGCTGCTGGCCAAATGAAGAGGTCGTTGCGCGCTTAGTTGAGCATATCGTTGCCGTATTAGGCTTGGCTGGCAGCTATCAGACTCAATTCCCATTGATCATTAAGAGCGGCATCAATGAACAGGCAGAAAAGATTGATTTTATTTTTAATTATTCAGATGAAAATCAAGCATTCATCATGCCATTTGCGGCCACTGAACTGTTGTCTGATGCTTCGGTTCAAGCTGATCAAAAAGTCGAAATGGCACCATGGGAAGTTAAGATCATGAAAAGAGGATGACAACTATGGATACTGCTAAAAAGCCTGAAATCAAATTAAGCAAAAGCGGGCGCATCCGCTTTACGGCCGGCTTCTTTGTCTGTGCCATTCTTTGGATGACTGGGCTGGCGATCGTTTCGGCCGTTTTACTGCCCCAACACCTGCGCGACATTGCCGGCGAGGCTGCCTCAACGACCATCTTTGGCTATGTCAACGCCGCCACGGCCATTGCCTCATTGGTCGCCAACTTATTGTTTGGGAATCTGTCTGACCGGACGCGTTCTCGCTTTGGCCGTTGGACGCCCTGGATCTTTTGGGGTGCCATCCTAGCCGGCGTAACCCTATTTTTGATCGGGGTCGTCGACAACGCCTGGCTGATTGGGATCATCTACTGTGTTTGCATGTTCGGCTTGAACATGATGCTGGCACCAGTCATCGCCACCCTGTCTGACCGGGTGCCAGACGACATGCGGGCTACGATGTCGGCGTTCAACTCGGCCGGGACGACGGTCGGCTCTTCATTAGGGACGCTGATTGGGGCCAAGTTCATTACGATTCAGATTCCCGGTTTTGCGACGGCCGGCATTCTGATGGGCCTGGCCGGAATTGCCACAATCGTTGTCTGGCCGCGGGAACAGTCTTCCAAAGACCTGCCACCAGTCGAGGGCGGCTTTAAGGAATTCTTGGCCTCATTCCGTCCTCCAATGCACAACGCGCGTGACTTTTGGCTGGCCTTCACCGGACGGACGCTGCTGATCTTCAGCTACTACATGATCTTAAACTACCAGCTCTACATTCTGGAAAGCTACATTGGCCAAAGCAAGACGGCCGCGGCGGCGACGATCTCCATCATGTCGGTAGTCACGATGGTCGTTGCCTTGATTGGCTCTTTGACTTCAGGCGCGATCTCAGACAAATTGGGCCGGCGCAAGATTCCGGTCAACATTGCCTCGCTGCTGTTGGCAATCGGCTACCTGCTGCCATGGGTCATGAAGACCTCGTTTTCCATGATTCTGTTTGCCGGTTTTGCCGGGCTGGGCTATGCCGTTTATGGTGCCGTTGACCAGGCCTTAAACGTTGACGTCTTGCCAAACAAGGAAGAAGCCGGCAAGGACCTCGGGATCTTGAACATCGCTACGACGCTTGGTCAGACGGCTGGCCCGATCGTTACCAGTGCTTTGGTCGGCATGGCCGGCTACAACCTGGTCTTCCCAGTGGCGATTGCCTTTGCTGTTTTGGCCTGCATCTTCATTCAAATGATCCGTTCTGTTAAATAATCGCTTTCTCCAGACGTTTACACACTCTCTCAAAAGGGCCGTCATGATTCATCTCCCAATGACGGCTCTTTTATTTATGAATTGTCCGGTTGATTTATACGGACAAAAATATTAAAATGTAATCGTTATCTAAGATCAATCCATAACAAATTATTCAGTCAGGAGGAGCCTGCCTTATGGATCAAGAACAAATTAAATCAAAGATCGAAAATGCCCAAACGGCACTAGGAATTGAATTAGGATCGACTCGTATCAAAGCGGTCTTGGTTACGAATGATTTCCAGACGATTGCCAGTGGCGATTACGTATGGGAAAACGAATTGGATCATCATATCTGGACCTATCCAATAGAAAAGGTCTGGGAAGGTATTCAGACCAGCTATGCCAAGATGGCTGCTGAAATCAGCGAAAAATATGATCTAAAGCTGACCAGAATCGGCGCGATCGGCATCAGTGCCATGATGCACGGTTATATGCCATTTAATAAGGAAAATCAACTGCTGGTCCCGTTTAGAACCTGGCGCAACAACATCACCGGTCAAGCAGCCGCCAAGCTGACTGAACTGTTTGATTTCAATATTCCAGAACGCTGGAGCATCGCACATCTTTATCAAGCCATTTTAAATCATGAAGAACATGTTAAAGACATTGATTTTATCACGACTTTGGATGGCTATGTAACCTGGCAGCTGACGGGAGAAAAAACGACGGGAATTGGCGACGCCTCGGGAATGTTCCCAATTGACGAAGCCACGCATGACTACGATGCCGTGATGCTGGAAAAGTTTGCCAACCTGCCGGAAGTTAAGCAATATGACTGGGACATCAAGAATATCCTGCCTAAGGTCTTGGTAGCAGGCAAAACGGCTGGTCAGCTAACGGCAGCTGGGGCTAAAAAACTGGACCCAAGCGGCTTGCTGCAGCCAGGCTCGCTTTTGGCGCCAAGCGAAGGTGATGCTGGGACTGGCATGGTTGCCACGAATGCCGTTCGCAAGCGTACTGGTAATATTTCGGCTGGGACTTCCGCCTTTTCGATGGTTGTCCTGGATCAAAAACTCAGCCAGGTTCACCGTGATATCGATCTGGTCACCACGCCGGATGGGGCTCCGGTTGCCATGGTTCATACCAATAACTGCTCGTCTGATATCAACGCCTGGGCGGCGGTCTTCAATCAATTCGCGCGGCTGCTTGGCGTTACGCTGTCACCAAACGAATTGTATGAAAAACTGTTTGATGCCTCGCTGCGCGGTGAACAGGATGGTGGTGGCCTGGTCAACTTCAGCTATCTGTCTGGTGAAAATATTACGCGGGTCGATGAAGGTCGGCCGATGCTGGTTCGCAAGCCAGATAGTCGGTTTAACCTGGCCAACTTGTTTAAGGTACAACTCTATTCTGCTTTTGCGCCATTAAAAATCGGCATGGACATTCTGCTGCGTGAAGAACATATTCGTACCGATGTTTTGATTGCACAAGGTGGTTTGTTCAAGACACCAGTCGTAGCTCAGCAAGTCTTAGCTGATGCTTTGAACACGCCGATCAGCGTCATGAGCAATGCTGGTGAAGGCGGACCATGGGGCATGGCAGTGTTGGCCTTATATGCTGCTGACAATCATGGTAAAGACCTGGCTGATTTTCTTGATGACGAGGTCTTTTATAACCAGGAAATCGCTACGCTGTCGCCAGAACCGGAAAGCGTTAAGGGCTACGAAAAGTTTATCGATAACTATAAGCAGGCAATGCCGGCTGAAAAGGCAGCTGGCGAGTCAATGAAGCTGGATTAATCAGGAGGAATACAACATGCTTGAAGAATTAAAACAAGAAGTCTATGAAGCCAACATGCAGCTGCCTAAGCTGGGACTGGTTTCGTTTACGTGGGGCAACGTTTCAGGGATCGATCGTGAAAAGGGCCTGTACGTCATCAAGCCATCCGGAGTGCCATATGATGAGCTGAAGCCAGAAGACATGGTCGTTGTCAACTTGAAAGGCGAGGTTGTAG
>OGJO01000372.1_pt1 | contig 29801 bp, 24 predicted proteins | sample 1572121 | NCBI WGS metagenome assembly OGJO01 (sample SAMEA2582081, study PRJEB24529) | metagenome | biome: Human gut stool | place: China | collected 2011
GAAATCTTCTGGATAATTGATGATATATAATCAAGTCGTCTTTCTGGTATATGGACAACAGGATGTTTATGAAAAATGCTTTCTATATCCTGAGAAGAATCATCAGCAATCCACTTTAAATCATCATTATTAAAATATAACACATATCTTGTATGGTCACTTCCGGCGAGGTAAGTAGTCATGTGCGCCATGTCTGGTGGGATAAGAGCAAGTCCGCCCGGATTTAACATATATATTTCATCACCTACATAAAGGGTGCAGGAACCAGAATATATAAACATCAACTCCCATCTGTTATGTTCATGAAAATGTTTCATTTTATAAGATGGTGGCACAGTAGCAATATCCGTGTGGAAATTGTCATTAATAAAATGGTACATTGCCGCCTCCCTGGTATATAAATAATATCTTACGAAGCAAAATCATATACTGATTATAGGTCGTTTATAGAGAAACTGTTACTGATTTTTTACATATTTTTTTGATTTTGAAAGATTTCGTGCTGTTTTTTTGTATCTATAAAAAAACAATGTGAATATAATAAAAGCATCTTAAGAAGCAGAAACAATTTAATATTAAGGAGGAATAATATGATACGAAGAAACAAAATTATTGCTTCTGTTGCCGTCAGTGTCATGACCGGCGTTCTTGTTGCAGGCAACTTAGCTCCATTACAGGGATACTATGCATTTGCACAGGAAACAGGAGTAAAAACTGCAAGGTATTCAGCAGTAAAAGACATTAACAAAACATTAGAAGGTTACACACCAATCGACAGTTCAGATCCGGTTGAATTCGGTGGAACTTACATTAAGTATCAGGGTGAGACAATCCAGTTGTCGGAGACAGCCATATATCTTGATGGATCGTTATCAGATGAGCTTGCTGCCCAGTACCCATATGTATATAACGATATTACTAAGGCATTGTCAGCAGATGCATTAAAGAATGGAACAGCAGACAATCCAATGACAGTATATGTTGCACCATATGTATACTGGATAGATGATCCGGCAGCAACAGATACAGTACAGAAAACAGAAGGATATTCAACACCTTATGGAATGGTTGTTAATTCAGATTTTCTTACTATCAAAGGTCTTACAGGAAATCCTGATAATATTGTGTTAGCCGGAAACAGAGGACAGTCACATGCCTCTAACGGTAACTATACTATGTTCAGATTCAACTGCAGCGGTGCACTTACAGTTAAGAACATAACAATAGGTAACTATTGCAGCGTTGATCTTGATTATCCGCTTATGAGCGAGCTTAATCAGGCAAAGAGAACAGAGACAATCACACAGGCACAGCTTGCTGATGTTTCTGGAGATAAGATGTTTGCAGATAACTGTAACTTCATAAGCAGACTTAATCTTGACCCAATAAATGGAGCATCAAGAAGTCTTTATAATAACTGTCATTTTGAAAGTACAGATGATGCTCTCAATGCAAATGCTGTATATGTAGGATGCGATTTTGATTTCTATGGAAACAGGCCATTATATTCATCATATGGTACAGGTTCAACATTCTTAGGTTGTACATTTAATTGTAAGATATTAAATGTTGAAGCTGAACCTACACAGTTCTTTACTAAGGAAGGCGGCACAATTACCGCAGTAGACTGTGTATATCACAGTAATTTAAGTGTACCTATATCAATTGGATGGACTAAAACACCATCAACTTCATTAAAGTGTTATCAGAGCAACATATTTCATAATGGACAGAGCATCACAATCGGTGGCGAGGGTGCTAAAGAAACTGTTGATATGACAGGTAAATCAGTGCTTAATGCCTACAAGGTAGTATCAGGTGGTAAAACATATTACAATACATATAATCTTTTAAAGGGCAGTGACGACTGGGATCCATTAGGAGTTAAGGATGTAATTAAAGCAGCCGGACAGGACACAGTTGCAACACAGCTTTCAATAACATCAGATGTCACAGAGATTGAATCTGGAAAGGAAACAGCTTCAATAGGAGGAACAGTTAACTATTTCTATGGAACTAATGATACAACACAGAAGATAACATACAGCGTATCAGACGAAGATAAGGCATATGTGAAGTTAACAGATAATGGCGACGGAACATGCAAAGTAGAAGGTACTAATAATGATGATGCAGCTAGGAAGGTCATTATAAATGCATCTACAGAGTCAGGTCTTGAAGCAGCAGTTGGAATTACTGTAAAGCCAAGCAAGATAGAAGCACCAGCATTTACAAAGGCACCAGTTATTACTAATGACGGACAGGGAAGTCTTAAAGTAGATTACTCACTTGATTTAGGAAGCAGAGAAGACATGTCTGCAATCTCATGGTACAGATGTACAGATGCAGAGGGCAGCAATCCTATACTTGTAGCAGTAACAAGAAATGATTCACCAGAGTATACATATAAGTTAACAGCAGGTGATGTAGGATATTACATCATGGCTAAGGTAGAATCTAAGAACATCAGAAGTGATTATGGAACACCGGAAAATACAGTATATGACAAGGCAATCGGAGTGAAAGATGTAAGAAGCAAGAACTTTGCTACAGATTTCTCTAACTTCCCTAATGTAAAGCAGTCAGAAATCAAAGCTGGCTTCTGGACTGTAGATTATAACCGTCCGGCAGATACAGAAAGTTTTGGAAGCTGGCAGGGAGCTGATACAGAAGAACCTTGGAAATATGGAACAACAGGTAACGGCTGTGTAGGCGCTGGATTATATGAAGGTACACAGGGCGCAAGACTTATGTATACACCAGTTGAAGGAACATATGGTGACATGTCACTTAAGCTTGTAGTTGACCCAGCCAAGACAGCAGGTCAGGGATTTGGTAGTGCAGGACAGTATATGGATGTACTTCTTAAGTTCGATACATCTACACTTACAGGATACGGATTAAGAATAGTAAGAACAAAGGCTTCATCTAATGCCGTAACATTTGTACTTGTAAAATACGACAACGGAACAGTAACAGAGATTTCTGATGAAGTTATCGCAAGCTGCTATGCAACAGGCTGTACAATCAGCTTAAAGGCTGAAGGCAATAAGCTCACAGCACATGTTGAGACACCAACAGAACAGCTTGCAGACCAGGCAGCTAAGGGATATCCACATGTGGTTGACCTTACAGCAGATATTGAAGCTAACAGCTTTGGCGGAGTTGCAATCCAGCATGCAGGAACACTTGGCGCAGGCGGATGGCAGAACACAACAATGCTTCATAATTTAGATATTACATGGGAAGGTGAGAATAACCAGAACCCAGAATATGTTGAAGGAAATCCATCAGATAACGAGAATCCTGCCGAGACACCTGATGATTCAACAGGAACATCAACAGGAGCAGACACAACAGTCAAGACTGGTGATATGAGTCATACAGGAATGTATGCAGCATTAATGGCAGCAGGACTTAGTGGCTTACTTGGAATGGCAGCAGTATACATGAGAAGAAGAAAAGATATCTAATTTCATAAGAATTTTCTTTACAGGAGCACCCGCAATTATATTGCGGGTGTTTTTGCGTGGTGAATGTGTGACCGTATGTGATTGACATTTTAATTATTATGCTATAAAGTTTTATAGAACTAACCAGTATAAGATGGAGGATAAAACTTAAAAGCATGAAATATAATATCAGAAAATATATATTGGCAGGAATTACAGCAATTCTTGCAGCGGCTGTTTTGACGGCATGTGGTGGCAGTAAGCCAGAGAAGGACGATACAGTCAAGAGTACACAGGAAATATTTGCAATGGATACATATATGTCGCTTACTGCATATGGCAGCAATTCAGAGGAAGCAGTAAGTAAAGCAGTTCAGGAGATTAACCGGCTTGATGCAATGTTTTCGGTAGGAAATGAGGACAGTGATGTTACTAAGATAAATGAAAATGGAAGCGGTGAAGTATCGGAAGAAACCGCATTTATAATGAACAGGGCAATGCAGGTATCTAAAGAAACTAAAGGTGCTTTCGATATTACGATATACCCGGTTATGGAGCTGTGGGGATTTACCACCAAGAATTACAGAGTGCCTAAAAGCAGCGAGATTGCAGAGGCACTTAAGGGTGTTTCTTATACAAATGTATCAGTAAACGGGCAGCAGGTGGCACTGACAGGTGGTTCCAGCATTGACCTTGGCGGTATAGCCAAAGGCTACACATCTTCGCGGGTTATCCAGATTATGAAGGATTGCGGCATTGAGCATGCAATTGTCAATCTTGGGGGCAATGTGCAGGTGCTTGGAACTAAGACGGACGGTTCTGACTGGAGAGTTGCCATACAGAATCCTGCAAGTGAGAATAGTTATCTGGGAATATTAAGCACGGCGGATAAGGCTGTCATTACATCAGGCGGGTACGAGCGGTATTTTGAGCAGGACGGACAGGTATACCATCATATTATAGACCCGCAGACAGGTTATCCTTCAGACAGTGACCTGACCTCGGTTACAATTGTATGTTCAGATGGAACTACAGCAGATGCATTGTCAACGGCACTTTTTGTAATGGGCCTGGACGGCGCTAAAGAACTTTACAGAAGCGGGGCTATAGATTTTGATATGATACTTTTTGATGGCAGTAAAGTGTATGTGTCAGAAGGAATCAAAGACACATTTTCAACAGATATGGATAAGGAAATAATTACCAGACATCCTTAATGAGAATTATTATTAACTGTCTGTATTGACAAATGTGGTGAGAAAAATATATTCTATAGAGCAGTTAGCGAAAACTAATTACAGATAGATTAATATACTTTTGTTGAAGACAGCTAACCAAGATATACAGACCCGAAGGAGCAGACATGTTATTAATAATATCACTTATAATCGTAGCTTTATTTATATATTTTCTCAAGGATTCACTTAAGAAATATGCCAATATATTTTATATAGGTGTGGCAGTAATCTCTATTGCAGTATTCCTGCTTGAGTTTCTGTCAATGCCTTTGTTTGTAAAGAACAATATATTAGGAATATTTGCAAAAGGCTCTCTTGGAACGGCAATGTTTGTTGTGGTAATGTACACTGGCGCATTACCTAAGGGCAACAAGCTGATTGCACCGCTTATGAAGATAAGAGGTGAATTGTCAATTACAGCGGCAATACTTGTCCTGTGTCATAATTTCACATATGGAATGACATATTTCAGAATGTTATTTACTAAGACAAGCCTGTTATCAGCCACACAGCTTGCAGCTGCGGTAATAAGTCTTGTGCTTATAGCTATAATGCTTGTGCTTACAGTTACATCTTTTCCATCTGTAAGAAAGAAGATGCAGGCTAAGAAGTGGAAGCAGTTACAGCGCACAGCATATGTGTTTTATGGTCTTATGTATGTTCACATTATGCTCATTAACATACCTTATGCGAGACTTGGACTTGGCATGTATATTGCAAATGTAGTTATCTACAGCATAGTTTTCCTAGGCTATGCAGCTATGAGAATAGCAAAGGCTGTATCAGTAAAGGCAGCAAGAGCTGGAAAGGCATACGGTAAGAAACCAGAGACGGTTCTGTATGGACTGGCATTGGTTATATGTGCAGTGATGACGGTGTCGTGCTTTGCAGGAAGACAGACAGTGTCGGCATCGGAAGACAATGAGGAATGGAACGATTTCTTTAACGAAGAGACAGTTGCAGCAATGGTCAAAGAGATTGAGAGCAGTACGGCTAAGACAGATGCCGAAGGAACAACACAAGAGAGTCTGGAAGAATCAGTTTCATCAGATGGACAGTCAGACTCACAGGCTGGTGGTGTAGGAAATGAAGTGTCGGGAAATAGCAATAATTCCGGTTCGGATAATGTTTCTGGTAATTCATCAGGTAATAGTTCTGACAGTGGTAATCAGTCAGCTCAGCCGGATAATGGTTCTGACAATAGTGGAGAGCTGAGCGGCGGTTCAGGCAGTGATACACCGGTTAATACAAAATTTAAAGCAGATGGAACTTATACAGGTTCCGCTGTGTGTGAGACTTATAACTACAATGTAACGGTTACAATAGTCATATCGGGAGATACGATTACATCGGTTACTGCTGAATCAGAAGCGGGTGCGCAGGATGTGCAGTATTTTAATATGGCAAATGCAAAGGTTCCTGCACAGCTTCTTGCAAATCAGAGTACATCAGGCGTTGACAGTGTTTCTGGGGCTACTAAATCGAGCAATGCCATAAAGAAGGCATTTTACTATGCTTATAAATCGGCTAAGAAGTAGAGCAGATTTGTAATAGAAAAAATTATAAGGAGGCAAAATTCCTCTCCTCACCAATGGGTTCGGATTTTGCTTCGCAAAACAAGGAGGATTTATGAGGAAGAACATTTTTACTAAGATTGCTGCTGTTGCAGCCGCTACTGTTCTTGCAGTTACAGCACTTCCAGCTCTTGTGTCTGATACACATGCAGAAGATGATGAGTATTCATATGTATATGCTGGACTTACATGGCAGGAATACTGGGCTAACGAGGGCGTATATAACGCAGGAGATGTAACAACATCTAATGAGAAGGATACACATGGTGAGTACGATAAAGGCGGTTTTGATACAGTAACAAGAGCTACAACCAATCATGGTCTTCACAGAGGAAGCTACCAGTGCATGGCAACAATTGATACAGAAGATGGTAAGAAGTATGAGCTTGCCGGCTGGAGCAGTGATGGAAAGCAGATGATACTTACAGATGGTACACAGCTTTCATACAACAGAGGCACAATTACTAATGCAGATGGTTCAACATCTAAAGTTTCTTCTTATGATGTAACTGGTATTAAGTATGTTCCGGTTAAGGTTAAGACATCTGATCTTGCTGATTTTGAGCAGCATTACAGAGTTGTTAAGAATGGCGAGAAGTTATACGGTGGATTCGGCGAGAACAAGCTTAGCTCATATGAGTATACAGCAGCAGTTAATGCAGATACTAACGGAATTAAGACAGCAGTTAAGAATGCAGATGGAACATATTCATTCTCTGCAAGACAGACTGGAAGTGGAAAGTCATTTGCAGAGCAGGATATAAGTGTGGCTGCTAACATTACATCTACAGTAAAAGATGCTACAGGTTCATACGGTGAATTCTTAAGAGTTGATATTAATGGTGATGGTTATGGCGCATTAGGTGCTATGATGCAGGCTGTTAAGTGGACGTATTATGGAAATGATGCAACAAGAACAAATGCTGTTGCTGCATATGGAACTAAATTTGCTGCAGATAACTGGATGCATAAGTCAATGGGAATCCAGCTTGGACTTACAGATTCAGCACGCTGCCAGTTACCAGCAGGATATGATGGAACAGGTTACTGGTCACTTACTGTATATGCATTAGGATATACTGATACTACAATTGATTTTGATGCGACTGATGCTAATATCGTTAAGGTTAAAGCACCTGTAAGTGATACATCAAAGCTTTCAGCAGCTATTGCAGCAGCAGATGCACTTAACGAAGCTGATTACACAGCCGAGTCTTGGGCAGCTATGAAGCTTGAGTATGAGGAAGCAGTCGATGCACTTGCAGTTGCAGAATATCAGGCAGATGTTGATGAGGCAACAGAGCATCTTACAGCAGCAATCAATGCATTAGTAAAGGTTGATGCAGGTACACCTTCTGATTCAGATGAGTCTGGAAACACAACTGATGCAGGTACATCAGATATATCTGTATCAAATGTTAAGACTGGTGATTCTAACAACATAATGGCTTACATCGTAGCAGCAGTACTTGCTTTAACAGCAGGTGTAGCAGTAACAGGCAGACGTAAGATTAAGAATGTAAGATAACTGATACGCTAAAATCTAATAAAACTATAAACAAGCCAAAGAACCGGGTCGGAGAGAATCCTTTGTGGGATTTTCTTGCGGCCCGGTTCTTTGTTAATTGTGAGTGAATTAATTTCTATACTTATCAAGTGAGCATTTTGTTGCATTAATAATATCTCGAAGAATATAAAAATCCTGTGTCGAGCAGGAATCCAAAACATTTAGTATTTCTGCTTTGGTAGATAGATTAATACTTGGTGTGTCATAAAGCAGCTCATCAGTCTGTACAGATAAAGCCTCTGCAATATCAACAAATACCGGTAAGCTGAGCTTAGTGTTTCCTGTTTCAATATGGCTTAAATGTGTTGTAGAGATTCCTACTTTTTCAGCCAGTTGTTCCTGTGATAATCCACAGCCTTTTCTGAATTTTCTGATTTTTTGCCCAATCATATAATAATCCATAATACACCTGCCTATAGAATATAATTATACTTGAATTGTATGGTCGGAAATGGTAATATTACATAAACTATATGGGCTATTTTGTGCTTATATAGTTAAAATATTCTGGCGCGAGGTGGAAACATATGAAAAAGAAGTTAAAACAAATAATATGCACTCAGATGTTGCTGGTTATGTCTATACTCAGTATAGGTTGTAAAAATAATCCAACTGTAGAAACGGGAGAAACAGTAAGTAATAGGGAGACAATTTCTACAGAAATAAAAAATACTAATGTGAGTACAGAAAATAACACTGTAAGTATAGGTGAAGTAAAATCCGTTAGATACAGTGGATATAAGGATTATTATTATACTAGCGTTGATGGAAAGGCATATTTATTTGATACAACAGGAAAAATAATAAAAACTTATGCATATGGGGAAGTGTGCCCTACTGAATTTTTTGATGGAATTGCCATAAAAAAAATGGTAGATACAGCTCATAATAATGGATATTATGTTATTACAGATTATGATGGAAATGTAATAACATCTAAATATGTTTCATCAGCAGACCGTTTTTTTAAGATATATAATTTAAATGATGAGCCATTAATAGCTGCATTTGTTTTTAACGATACAGCCACGACAAGTGAAGGACAAGTTGTGTTTAAAACAAAAGATGGAAAAGATAAATATGTATTTAGTACAGAAGATGATAATATGAAGTCTAATGGAATTGATGTATCATATTTAAAAAATACAGATACAAGTTTAAGCTATATGGGCGATGGAATGGTATATTTGCATAATTGGTATAAAAATAGTTATTTTCTAAATCTTGAAACTAAAGAAATTTTTAAAGACACATTTAATGCACATGGAGATTATATTAATGGATATCTTTCTTTTAATGGAAATGGCGGTTGTGGAATTGTAGATACACATGGTAACAATATTATGAAAAGCGATATGCCTAGATTACAGTGTATATATAGTCAAGGATTATACTATAATTGTACGGATAATAAATTCTATAATATAGAAGGAGAATGTGTAATAGACTTATCTCAATATGATGTTAAAAATCCATATAAGTGGAGTGGAACAAATGATGATAGAATAAAGAGATATGTTTTTGATGAAAATGGAATATGTAGTATAACAGTTAATAATCCATCAGGTAAAGAATATAATGGTTTAATAAATACTAAAGGTGAATGGTTGATAGAATTACAGACAGATTCGATTAGTTATTTTACATCTATAGGAAATAATCGTTTAATTCTTAATACAAAAACAGGATATATGGCATATGATATTACGACTAAAGAGTATATTGGTAAATCAATAGATATTATTACAAACGATATGTTATATGGTTATCATGATGGAACTGTTGTATATGTAACGAATGGGGAAATCTATTCATATAATTTTAAAACAGAAAAAGAAGATAAGATAATATTACATAAATAAATATTACGGTAAAAAAGATGTTGTGGTTGAACTACAACATCTTTTTTTATTATAATATGTGCATATAGTTAAAAATAACTTGAATTACAAAGTCTAAAATGTTAAAATTTCATTAACTTGATAGGCAAACAGTGTTTATACAGTTAATAAAATGCAAAGGAGAATAACTGATGAAAAAGAAAATTGTTTTAGTGTTGGCTTTAATGATGCTGGCAGGTCTTGTTGCTTGTGGAGGAAAATCTGGGACACAACAGAATGTAAAACAGCAGAATGCGTTAGTAGGAAGATGGGAGCTTGTAGATGTACAAACTGAGTATAATAGATCAGCTTATTATATTGGTGAAAAATTTGAACTTTTCAGTGATGGGACAGGTATAAGCAGTGCAGGATATGAGAAGAAATGGATAGCTGAAAATGGAAGATTAAAGATGGGGGATGATGTATGTAGTTATAAAATAAGCGGAAATAAATTAATATTGACTGATGATGATGGTACTATTGAAACCTATCAGAGAGTACAGCAGTAAATTAATGCACGGGGAGAATTGCTTATGAAAAAGAAAATTGTTTTTGTGTTATCTATAATTATGATATTAGGACTTGCCGGGTGTGGTAAAAATCAGACAAACATAAAGGAAGCTGACACATCTGATAATAATGAACAAATGGTACAAAACATATATAAAAATAAGAGAACAGAAGTAAAGCAAAAAATATCAGAAATAAAAGAAAGAATGCCGGAAACTTCTGCGGAAGATAAAGGAACTTGTGGTGGTAAGGCAAAATGGTATTACAAAGATAATACATTAATTATTTATGGTGAAGGTGTAGTAACAGAAGATACATGGCATAAAGCAAATACTATTATAAAAACAGTTGTTATTGATTCTGGAATTACCAAATTAGAAGAAGATATATTTACGGGGTTAGGGTCTGAACTAGGGAAAAATATAGAAAATGTTTATATTGCTGATGATCTGGAAGAAATAGGAATGAGTACTTTCGGAAATTGTGATAGTTTAAGTGAAATCGTGCTGCCTCCCAGCCTATATTCCATAGGTGCATACGCATTTGCCAACTGTGATTCTTTAAAAAATGTTTATATAACAGATGGATTGGAAGAAATAGGAGATAGTGCATTTTCTGGTTGTAAATCACTGGAAAGTATCTATATACCTAGAACGGTAATGACAATTGGAAAAGGTGAATTTTCAAGATGTAATAATTTATCTGATATTGAGATTTCAAAGGATAATAGTATATTCAGTATAAAGAATGATTGCATTATTAACAATAATACAAAAACATTGATTTATGCTATGAATAAAGCTTTGTCTATTCCAGATGATGTTAAATGTATTGCTGAGGATGCATTTTATGGGTGTGAAATTGATAGTTTAGTTGTACCAGAAGGAGTTAAAGAAATAGAAGAAGGAGCGTTCAACTATAGTAAATTTGTCGAAATTAAATTACCAGACAGCTTAAAGATAATAGGAAATTATGCTTTTGAAAATTGTAGTAAATTAAAAAGTATTTATATACCTAAGAGTGTAAACTATATCGGAAACAATATTTTTCATGGATGTAAAGCCCTAGAAAATATCGAAGTTGATAAAGATAATACGGTTTATGATAGTAGAAATTCATGTAATGCAATAATTGAAACTGCTAGAGATAAAATGATTGCGGCAAGTTCAAATACGATAATTATGGATAATGTATCGGATATAGCGAATGGCATATTTGCCGGATTTAGCATTTTAACGGATACATATAATAAGGCGAAGCAGATTAATCCAAATAGTTTTGGAAATTAGTTAAATTACACGAGGAGATTAATTATGGAAGAGAAAAAATTTTGTCAATATTGCGGTACACCTATTGATGGTGAATCTAGATTCTGCACCAAATGTGGAAAGAGTATTAATGGAGAACAGAATGTAACTAGTCAGAGAAAAGTTTATCAGCAGACTAATTTTGTGATGGATATGTTAAGAAATTTTGGTAATCCAAATTCAGTAATAAGAATTACCAGCATAGTTAGTGCAATATTTCTGGCAATTGTGCAGTTTTTTGGTATGGGATATGTAATACAAGCAGATGGTTGGTTCATAAGTAAAACAGAAAAAATTAGTGCAATTAAGTTCCTTTATAAAATAGTATTTAAATCGGGAGATATGTCAGATTATGGCATTAAACTAAACTTTTTAATTATTATATGTGCCTTGGCTTTTTTTATAGGTTATATAGTGCTTTTAATTGTTGATATACTGTTGATTAAATATATAATTTCAGATTACCATATTGATACAATAGTAGATGTTGACAAAGGAATGTCGATATGTGGAATGGTAATGTTTGGCGTTACAATAATAATTGGAATGTATATAAGAAGCAAACTTGAAGAATATGGGATTGATAGTATGTTTAGCATAAATGCTATGTGTTACATTGGGTTTGTGTATGCTCTAGTACTGCAGATATTCTCAAGACTGATAATTAAGTCACAGTTAGAAGATGAGTAATGAATAAACAAAGACTATAAATGCAGTTATCATGAAGTGTTAGCTGCATTTTTTAATGTAGGTAATATGAGCTGGAGTCGAAGCCTACTAAAAGCTCATATTTCTGAATTGTGTAGGTCTTTTGTGGAGACAAGTTTGAGTTACATGAGTGATAAAACCTACGCATCTTGCAGAAAGAATGAATTTAATAGGTTTTCTGAGTGTAAAAAGTGTAAGTTGAAGAGTGAAATGCAGGAAAAAAACCTATTAAAATGGATATTTATAATGATTTAGTGGGTGTTCAAGTGCAGAAGGCAGGTATATGTAGTGAAAAAGACCTACGAAATAGACAGAATATGTTGAGTTGGTAGGTTTTGAAAGCTCCAGACCGTGGAAGGGCACTAGTGCTGATAGTGCAGATGTCAAACATGGCGAAAAACTAACAGATGACGACATAAAATATAAGAATCAAAATGACAAGCTGCGGGCAGAGATAGCAAGATTAAAGAAGTTATTAGAAGAACAGAATAAGTAGTAAAAAGCAGCAGCTACCACAACCATAAGTGGTAACTGCTGTTTTCAGATTTATTACCTGTTAATCTTAATATCACCCATATTAACATCAGCGTTTATACTTTTACCGCTGCCGGCATTATTAGTATAGCTGTGAGAATAAGTAGAATCATTGACCTTAATGTCGCCCAAATCCACAGAGAGGTTGGCGCTGTATTTATCAATATCCATACCACTTATTTTCAGTGAGCCCATATCAACGGAAAGGTTAAGAACATCACTGCCGCAATTGGTAAGCTTAATATCACCCATATTGTTGTCAGCAGTTAAATTCTTAATGGATGAATCAGCAATCTTAAGAGAACCCATATCAATGGAGAAATCACCAGAAGAAGCATGTATATTGTTAACATCCATATCACCCATATTAAGGTCAGCCTGAATAGAATTAAGACTGACATTGTCAGGAATAGTAATTGTAAGTGTGCAGTCTGAGTTTTTGATATTAGTCATAAGATGTACTTTTACATGCTGTTCAATATTTAATGAAGTTCCAGAAACAGATACAGCAGGCTTAAACTTTTCAGCACCCGTATAGATAACTTCAAGCTTGCTGCCTTTCTTAATCTCAACACTGCCAAGATTCATATCAATAGATATGTCTGACACATTATCATAAATAGAGGAATTTTCAATATATTTGCCACTGGATGCCATAGTCATGCGTGTAAAAGGAGAAATGTTAAATACATTACCAAGAACGCCGATAATTATGCATATAAGTGTAATAAAATATATAATTGACAGATAAATTCGTTTCTTCATAATTACACCTCCATGGAATCGTCTTTAAGTATACTTTTGAATATAGCGTGTATTACAGCTGCAATAGGCCATATAACCCATGTTAAAGCCCATGCAAATGTGATGAAACTGACTGACAGATATATACATGTAACTGTAGGCCAGAAAACAGACATAATAGTTGTTGCAGTATTGTTAATATATCTGACTTCTTTATTCTCCTTCTTAACATAGCTGCCGGCTACATTGTCACCATTAAGAGCAAGTAAAGTCTTACATGAAGTCTCAGCCATTGAACCGAAAACAATAAGGAATACGCCGACACTTACTATACAGATCATTGCTGCACCGCCAATATCGTCAAGTCCCTGTATTGGGATTGCATCAAAAACGGCAGCAGGGACAAAGCTTATGATACACATAATAATTCCCAGAGTGCGGCACACAATAGAAATGTTGCGAAGCTGTTCCTTCTTATCCTGCACATATCCGACAGTGGCATAATCGATGATACATTCGTGTTTCTTAATATAGTCATATTTACTCATTAAAGAATTGGTTATTATAAATATGCCGACACCGAATGCAGCTATAATAAACAGAGCAACAGTGCCCATTGTCTCGATAAAATTATTATGAATTGCACTGCAGGCTGCCGCTGGAACTACTGAGAAAATACATAAGAAAACTCCTAATGCAGTCAGAAATGCATGTCGGCTGCCGGCACTTACAAAGCTTCTGGCTTCATCCTGTGTTAAAGTTCGTCTGTTATCAACAGGAGCAGAAGACTGTCTGTTAAGTCCGAGAGTTTCTGCGAGTTCGTCAAGATTGCCGAATTCTGAGATAACAGTGCCTACAGCCTCATTCTCACTTTTACCTTCACTGATAAGTTCATTATATTTGTCTTCCATCATGCCCCACAGTTCATCTTTAGCCTTTAAAACTTCTGCTGTTGCGGGGAGATTGGCAAACATAGTTTCAAGATAACTTTTAATAGTATCCATACATTAATTCTCCTTCACAATAAATTTTTCAATAACTTCTTTAGTGAGAGCCCACTCTTCACATTTTGACTGATAATACAGCCGTCCTTCGTCAGTAATCTGATAATAGGTGCGCTTCTTTCCACCATTCTCGCCTACTCCAGGGAAAGAAGTAATATATCCATTCTTTTCCATTCGTGTAAATGCGGAGTAAAGAGTAGTTTCTTTAACAATATATTTCTCATTGGTCATGGCTTTAATCTGCTTAGAAATCTCATAACCATAAGATGGCTTATCAAGCAGAAGATACAGGATAATTGTATCGTTGTAGCCTCGTATAATGTCACTGCTGATGCCAGCCATGCATACTCCTCCCTTCGAATTAATTGAAGGTGATGATTCACCTGATAATAAATATTAAATAAATGATAATTACTACGACAGGCGATACTACGACAGCCGTAGTACATCTGTCGTAGTATATATAACATGATATGCATAATATGTCAACAGGAGAATATAAAAATCCCTCAAAAGCAGGTAAATAGTGCTTTTGAGGGATATATTAAAAATGTGGATTATTTGAAATATACTTTAGCTGCAGTAGCAGCCATGATATTTTCCTTGTCGGGTGTTGATATTTCATTGCTTAAGACAATGTAATCAATAAGGTGTCTGTAGCTGTCCTTGCACAGATTCATAGGCAGGTCGCTTCCCCACATAAGCCGGTCGCTTCCGACAAGTTCTATGGCACGTTTAATATAATGGATTGCGTCAGGATAAGGGTATGTGGCATCTTTACCCTGATTAGAAGGAAGGCTTGCAAGGTCGAATACAACATTGTCAAGCGTAAGTGTCTCCATTCCTTTAAGCCAGACATCTTCCTGAACAAGACCTCTTGGGGCAAGCAGATGGCACACAACAAACTGCGTGTCAGGGTGTCTCTTAATTGCGCGAGCGAGGGCTTCCGGCTGCCAGCACTCGGCAGGATAGCGGCCGATGTCGAACACAACAGTATTATTATGCATTTCAGCATATGACAGCATTTCCTCAATAACATCACCATCAAGAGCAATAGTTGGGTGATAACTCATAAGACCGCTTCCAGTACTTACCTCGAATTTTACAATCTTAATTCCGAGGTCTTCAAACAAATGCTTTCTTATAGAATCAACATTTCTGCAGAATGGGTCGTAAGTAGCTGCTGCAGCAAGACGGTCAGGATATTTCTTTGCAGCCTCATAAGTGTAGAGATTCTGCGGTCCTAAGAAATTGCCCTGAAGCATAACAGCCTTGGAAACGCCAGCCTCGTCCATAACCTTAAGAACTGCTTCCGGAGTTACATCATATTCACCGAGACACTCTGGTATCATCTGGAATATAGTTCCATCAGCGTAGCTTGCGTAACCTCCGCCTATAGCCTGCATTTCTCCGCTGTTTCCAAATCCATTGATGCAGCGGCATATATGAATGTGTGAGTCAATTATGTTCATAGTTAAGCCTCCTTGTTGCTGGATGTTAATATGTAATCTCCCTGCCTTCTTTTCTCCACTGTCTGAATTCAGCAGAAGCAGAAAGTAAAAGGTCAGATGATGAGTTAAGTGCAGTTTCAACAGAATCCTGAATAACACCGATGATGAAGCCGATTCCGACAACCTGCATTGCAACATCATTAGGAATACCGAATAATGAGCAAGCCATAGGTATAAGCAGGAGTGAACCACCGGCAACACCAGAAGCACCGCATGCAGAAAGCGCTGCAAGAATACTTAAAAGAATTGCACTTGGGATATCAACAGTAATACCTAAAGTATTGGCTGCGGCAAGTGTCATAACAGTAATCGTAATAGCGGCACCGTCCATGTTAATAGTTGCGCCGAGCGGAATAGTTACAGAGTAAGTATCCCTGTCGAGTCCCATATCCTCACATTCCTTCATATTAATAGGAATATTGGCAGCGGAGCTTCTTGTGAAAAATGCAGTGAGTGCGCTCTTTTTTAAACATCTGAATACAAGTGGGTAGGGATTCTTGTGTGTACACCAGAAAACAAGAATCGGGTTGGTAACGAAATAAATAAAAAGCATAGTACCAACGAGAAGCATAAGAAGCTTTCCATATTCCTTAAATACTGACATACCATTGTTTGACACAGTATCAAATACAAGTCCCATAATACCAAATGGAGCAAAATTAATAATCCAGGTAACAACCTTGGAAAGACCATTAGAGATATCTACAAGCATATCTTTAGTAGATTCTTTGGCATGTCTACATGCAATACCGATAACAACAGCCCATGCAAGAATACCTACATAGTTAGCTTTAGTAAGAGAAGTAATAGGATTCTCAACAATATTCATTAATAAAGAGTTAAATACATCACCAATACTTCCCGGTGATGACATTTCTTCAATGCCTTCTGTCAGAGTGAGCGTAACCGGAAATAATTTGCTTGTAAATACTGCGATTACAGAGGCAAGAATGGTACTGAACATGTACAGAATAATTACGGTTTTAATAACACCGCCATGACTTTTTCCTGAATGGCATAAAGAACTTATGACAAGCACGAAAACGAGAAGTGGCGCAATAGCCTTAAGTGCGCCAACGAAAACACTTCCGAAAAGAGCAATGCCGGAAGCCTTTGGAACGAGCAGACCAAGAATAATACCAAGTGCCAGTCCTCCAATAATTCTTTTAATGAGACTAATACTAATCCATTTGTCTAATAATTTTTTCATAAATAATAGAATCTCCTATGCAAAACTTTTGTTATTATAAACTTGTATATATATTTTGACAACTAATACTGTAAAGGATAAAAAATATATTGTAAAATATAAAGCAATTACTATATTAAGAGAGAAAATGTCATGAAGAGAATCTATAATTATTTAAAGAAAGATGCAGTACTTACAATAAGCTGGGTGCTTGCAATCGTTTCAATGTTTTTTATAAAACCAGACAAAGCATATGCCGGTTACATAGACTGGCGTTCACTTGGAATATTGTGGAGTCTGATGATAATAACGAAAGGCTATATGCAGAACGGCATTTTTGAAAAAATCGGACATGCCCTTCTTACAAGAACACGAAAAATGTGGCAGCTTATTGCAGTTCTTGTAGGACTGAATTTCTTTAGCAGCATGATTATAACAAATGATGTGTCGCTTATAACATTTGTCCCATTTGCAATAATGATGCTTAAGCAGTGTGGCAGGCAGGAGCTTATGATACCAGTAGTTGTATTGCAGACGATAGCTGCGAATCTTGGAAGTATGCTGACACCGATTGGTAATCCGCAGAATCTGTATCTGTATGGACTGGCTGGAAAAGGAATCGGAGAATTCATAATGTGGCTGCTGCCATACACAATAGTTTCAGCCCTGCTTCTGGTTATATCAATCCTTCTTATAAAGAATAAGAACGAAATAATATGTATAGAAGATACAGACAGCGAAGCTGCACATAATACATCCGTGCCACGAGTCATGGCCTACAGTGTATTATTTGTTCTGGCACTTTTAGTCGTCGCAAGAGTGCTGACATGGTATATACTTGCAGCAGTCGTTCTCATAACGGTATTACTGCTGGAGAAAAATGTGCTTGCGAAGGCAGATTATGCACTGCTACTAACATTTATCGGCTTCTTCATATTCACAGGCAATATGGGAAGGGTTGAACCTGTGGCACATTTTCTTGCAGGAATCGTGAATGGCCGGGAGCTGGAAGCCGGAATAATAACAAGCCAGTGCATAAGCAATGTTCCGGCGGCACTGTTATTATCAGAATTTACAGACAATATAAAGAACCTCGCAATAGGGGTGAACATCGGAGGTCTCGGTACGCTCATAGCGTCAATGGCGAGCCTCATATCGTACAAGCTGTATGCCAATGAAGTGCCAGAGAAAAAGGGGAAATATTTTGCTGCATTTACGGTTTACAATATAATATTTCTAGTGGTGCTGTATGTGTTTACGAAATTGATATAACATATGGAAAATCTTACATAAAATGGTAGTATCAAATAGCACATGAAATATTAGGTTTAAAGGACAAGTTTATAAAACAGGAGGGGAAAGAAATATGGATGCAATTAATATGTGCTACGAAATGTGTGATTATATAGAGCAGAATGGCATTGTGAAGTTGGCAGGAAATACAAGACTTCGCGACAATCTTAAGAAGGAGTTTCTGCATTTTCTTATATATATATCAATGACAGATGGAAGATATGGTGAGGAAGAGAAAGCATTTATAAAGAAAAAACTGGGGTTCGATGTAAGTGCGTCAATGGCGGCTGATATCAAGAACCGCAACATGCTTGGCGCGGGCTATATTACAAGAGTGCCGGAGACATTTAAATATTTCATATTAGCCAATGCCGGTCACAAGATTAAGAACGACAGATACGACAACAAAGAGGCGCGGACGCTGGCAGAAAGCTACAGGAAGCTCGGACAGGAATATCTGGCTGCGAATACTGAAAGCACCGAGGTCGAGATAAATGTTTTATCATCATACTGTGTGATGCTGGACGAGAATCTTAAATCATACGGCCTGCTGCGTCCTGATTACAAGAGTGTGACAATACAGGCAGAGACAGAAGATGACGAAAAGCCGGACGCTGATGAACTAATTGCAGAACTTAATTCATTGACGGGACTTACTGCAGTTAAAGAAGATGTCAATGCACTTATTAATCTTCTTAAAGTTCAGAAAATGCGTGAGCAGATGGGAATGAAGCAGACAAGCGTTAACAAACACCTTGTATTCATGGGAAATCCCGGAACAGGAAAGACGACAGTTGCAAGACTGCTTGCCAGAATATATAAGGCAATAGGGGCAATCTCAAAAGGACATCTTGTTGAAGTAGACCGTTCAGGACTTGTGTGTGGTTACATAGGTCAGACAGCGACGAAGACTGCAGAGGTAATAGAATCAGCACTTGGAGGAGTCCTGTTCATAGATGAAGCATACACACTTACTAATGGAAAAGGCCAGGGCGATTTCGGACAGGAAGCTGTAGATACATTATTAAAAGGAATGGAAGACCACAGAGATGATTTAGTTGTAATAGTGGCAGGTTATACAGAACTGATGGAGGAATTCTTAGATTCCAATCCGGGACTGCGTTCAAGATTTAATAAATTCATTAACTTCGAGGATTACACAGCCGAGGAAGAAGTAGAGATACTTATAAACAACTGCAAGAAACAGGAATACATGCTTTCCCGTGATGCACTTGAGGAAGCAAGAAGATTCTTTACAGAGCGTGTAGCCAATAAACCGGAAGGCTATGCCAATGCAAGAGATGTAAGAAACTATCTTGAGAAAGCGATATCTAATCAGGCTAGCAGGATAGTGGGGCTTAAGGATGTTGATAAGAATATATTGGCGATGCTGGAGAAAGAGGATCTGGTGGGGATTGAGTTGTGACATACGGGAGGTTGTGGCAGACGGACGCGGCGGGCGGGGGATAGTGTCATTTTCAGACACGCTCCCGCTCGGTGAAAAACGCAGCTGTACTAAATTCGCTGGTTTGCCGCATAAAATGCGGCTTCCAGCTCATTAAGTGCAGGCGTTTTTCAACGGTCTGAAACTAACACTATCCACCAGCCCGCCGCTTACGTTGCTGCCCCTCCCGATGTCGCAAGCTTATCGGGGGACTTCTGGCGTGGCGGGTTGAATGAAGGCTCACCTCAAAATTTTGCAGACCCAGGTGAGAGAAGCGATATCGTCAGGTGTTAGTTTCGGGATTGTAAGAGGCAGGGAGAGAGTCAGCCGGGTTAATTGTGTATATTTCCTGGAGCAGACCGTTGAAAAACGTCGGCACTTAACGAGGCGGGGGAGCCGCCTTTGGCGGCTGCCCCGGGCGAGTTTAGTACCGCTACGTTTTTCATCGAGCGGGAGCGGGTCTGCGGAAGGAAATATGCCAATTAACCCGGCGTACGTCTTCCCACCAGAACAAGCAGAAAGGAAAACACAATGGGAACAGTATATTTTACCCGACATGGACAGACTGTCTGGAATGTCGAGAACAAGATATGTGGTGCAACAGATTCACCACTCACAGATTTAGGCCATGAACAGGCAATAGAGTTAGGAAAGAAGATACTTGCAGAAGGAATACAGATAGATGAAATCCTGTATTCGCCACTTATAAGAGCGAAAGCTACAGCACTTCATGTATCTGATATTACAGGAATACCAGCGCGCGAAGAGATAAGACTTAAGGAACAGAATTTCGGTAAATACGAATCAACTCCAAGAGATGGAGAAGAATTTGCTAAAGCCAAATGCAATTTCATATGTAGCTTTGACGGTGGTGAGACAATGCTTCATCTTGCACAGCGTATATATAATCTGCTTGATGATATCAAGGCACAGCCTGATAAAACATATCTTTTAGTTGCACATAATGGAATTGCACGAATGGTAAAGTCATATTTTGAGGATATGGGAAATGAGGAGTTTTCGGCGTTTAAGATAAAGAATTGCGAGATATTGAAGTTTGAGTTTTAAGTTGTGACATATGGGAGGTGGTGGCGGACGGACGCGGCGGGCGGGTGGATAGTGTCATTTTCAGACACGCTCCCGCTCGGTGAAAAACGCAGCTGTACTAAATTCGCTGGTTAGCCGCATAAAATGCGGCTCCCAGCTCATTAAGTGCAGGCGTTTTTCAACGGTCTGAAACCAACACTATCCACCCGCCCGCCGCTTACTTCGCCCCCTCCCAGATGTCACAGGCTTATCTGGGAGGAGATGTGATGCCGGCAGGTTTACGACACCGTGCAGTGCTGAGAAAGCCAGCCGTGTTAATTATGTATATTCCCCGACACAGACCGTTGGAAAACGTCGGCACTTAACGAGCCTGAGAAGCCGCGTAAAGCGGCGCACGACAAGGCGAGTTTAGTACCGTTACGTTTTCCACCGAGCGGGAGCGTGTCTGGGGAGGGAAATATACATAATTAACGCGGCGTCCGTCTCTCACAATTTACAAAAACAAAACTAGACCGAAATATCACTTTGCGTTATAATCAGACAGCGAAAGATGCAAATATATCAGAAGAAAGAGGCATAAAAATGTTTAATAAATCACTTATAAAAAAGGCAGCGGCGATAGCAGCAGTAATACTTGCAGTGACAGCATTTCCTTTTAACATAGCTAAAGCAGATACACAAACATCAGGAAGTACTGTAAGCCAGACAACATCAGAATACACAGAAATCCGAACAGCGTCAGAACTTGTGGAAGCAGCTAAGAGTACGTCAGGAAATTATAAACTGATGACAGATATAGATATGACAGGAGTTGAGTGGACGCCATGGGATTTTTCGGGAACATTTGACGGTAACGGACACAGCATACTTAACCTGTCAGTAAAGACAGTAAGCAAGAAGACAATGAAGACCTATGACGGCAACAGAAAAGAGTACAAAACATACGGCGCAGGCTTCTTTGGTGTGCTTACAGGTGCGAAAGTAACAGGACTGGATATATATGGAGCAAGAATTGAGATTACTACAACGGAACCATGTTTTGCGGCACCAATAGCAGGGCTTGCAGACGACAGCGACATATCAGACTGTATAATTAAGGATACATATGTGTCACTCACAGATTCAGCTAAAATGTGGGGAACAGGCGGAATTGTTGGATTTGGAAGCGGCAATCTTGATAATATTACTACAGATGTGACACTTGTATGTGTCGATACAGACGCAGCGGTCAGGGACGAGCAGTTCATGGGAGGCGCGTATGCAGCAGGTTTCTTTAATATAAGAAATTGTTCTATAACAATAGATGGATACGATTCAGACCACGGATATGTACATGATGGCGGACTTGTAGGAATGTACATGGTATATCCGTTAGAACTGTCAAAGACATATCAGGGCGAAGTGCTTAACAACAAAGTTAAGGGAATGATAACATTTTTCGAGGACAATACAGACCGCCGTGCATACTGTCAGGCAAATATGGGGGAGGTCATGAACTGGACATATGCATATTCAGGCTTCACATCAGATTTCAAGAGAAATGAGACATATGATTATTCAGTTACACTCCTTCCTGAAATGTGCAGCAATCCTTCATACTCTGACACAGTAACAGAGGCAACAGCAGCGGATTTCGGCTATACAACACATACATGCAGCACATGTGGTTATACGTATTCAGATAAATACACAATACATGAGCATAAGGTTGACAATTACAGTGTTGTAAAGGAAGCTACGGGAACAGACAAGAAAGATGGAATAGAGGCAGGAACATGCAGCCTGTGTAACCAGACCGTTTACAGGGAATATGCTGCAAATGTGGTAACAGACGATAATGAACAGACAGCAGGTAATAAAGCATCAGATTCACAGAGTAAAAAAGGACTTAGTGAAAGTACTGCAGTATTTACAATAATTGTAGTAGTGATAGTTGCGATAATAATCATAACAGTAGTCATTATGGTACAGAACAATAAGAAAAAAAGAAGACATAACAGACAAAGAAGACGCAGATAGAAGGGAGCAGTTATGGAAGAGAACACATTTATAAATGTATCAAAAGATATGATGTCATTCATAGAAAAAAGTCCTACAGCATTTCAGGTAACGGCGAATTTTATGGATTTGATGGACGACGCCGGATTTGTGCGCCTTAATGAGAGGGACAGATGGCATCTTATACCGGGTGGCAAATACTATGTAACAAGAAATGATTCTTCCATAATAGCTTTCAGAATGCCGGCGGCAGAGGGCTTTATCAATTATCAGATTGCAGCCGCACACAGTGATTCACCGTCATTTAAGGTAAAAGAGAATCCTGAGCTGACACCGGACAAGAATTACGTTTCGTTAAATGTGGAAAAATACGGCGGCATGCTTATGGCACCGTGGTTTGACCGGCCTCTTTCAGTTGCAGGAAGGGCAATAGTAAGGGAAGGTGCAGTATTAAAGCCAGTCCTTGTAAATGTAGACAGGGATTTATGCATAATTCCTAATCTTGCAATTCACATGAACAGGGAAGCCAACACAGGGCTTAATTACAATGCACAGAAGGATATGATTCCGCTTATAGGAGAGGCAGAATCAAAAGGGCTTTTTGACAGTATAATAGCTGATGCAGCACAGACAGATAAAGAGTCAGTGATAAGCAGTGATTTGTTTGTGTACAACAGACAGGCAGGAACTATATGGGGTGCGGATAATGAATTTATATCAGCACCAAGACTTGATGATGTGATGTGTGCATATTCATGCATGAATGCGCTTATAGACAGTGATGAGAGCAACCAGGAAAGCGTTGCGGTATGTGCGGTATTTGACAATGAAGAGGTTGGCAGCAGCACCAAGCAGGGAGCAGATTCAACATTTTTATCAGATGTGCTTATGCGTATAGCTGCGTGTGCCGGCAAGGATAATGAGGATTATATAAGGGCGTGTGCAGGTTCTTTCATGCTTTCAGCGGACAATGCGCATGCGGTTCATCCTAATTATCAGGAGAAAGCTGATCCGACTAACAGACCTCATATGAACAAAGGTATAGTCATCAAATACAATGCCAACCAGAAATACACAACAGATGCGGTTTCTGCGGCGATATTTAAAGAGATATGTACAAGAGCGGGAGTTCCGACACAGGAATTTGCTAACCGTTCAGATATTCCGGGTGGTTCAACACTTGGAAATATAGCTAACTGCCATGTGTCAATGAACACAGTAGATATCGGGCTTGCGCAGCTTGCAATGCACTCACCTTACGAGACAGCAGGAATTATGGACACAGAATACATGATAAAGGCAGTAAAAGAATTTTTCGAGACAGCCATTGTGACTAACAGCAACGGCACATTTACATTAGAATAACAGAAAGATACAGTATATGAGCAATACTATATATATGGCCCCGATGGAGGGGCTTACAGATTTTACATACAGAAATGCCTATGAGAAAACATTTGGAAAAGGCAGAATTACAAAATATTTTACACCGTTTATCTTACCTAATAAGTCAGAGAATTTTCTTGCAAGAGAGCTGCGTGACATAGACCGTGAGCATAATAAAGAAACATATACGGTTGTACAGGTGATGACCAATGAAGCTAAGGATTTTATATGGACTGCGAAAATGCTTTATGAAAAATACGGCTACAGCGAGATTAATCTTAATGCCGGCTGTCCGTCAGGCACAGTTGTTTCAAAGGATAAAGGCTCAGGAATGCTTCGCGACACAGAAAAGCTCGACCGTTTTCTTGATGAGGTGTTTGAGGATGCATTTATAAGAGAGAATATTAAGGTTTCGGTCAAGACACGAATCGGTGTTGAAGATGATGACAGTTTTCCACAGATAATGGAGGTGTATAACGCATATCCACTTGAGGAACTTATTGTTCATCCGAGAGTGCGTACAGATTACTACAGAAATGAGCTGCATCTTGACGCTTTCCGATACGCAGTGGATAACAGCAGGAATAAATTGGTGCTTAACGGAGATATATTTACAAGGAAGAATTTCCTTGAGATGAAGGAGATGTTTCCGGAGGTTGATACATTTATGCTTGGAAGGGGGCTTATTGCAGACCCGGGATTAATAAATGTACTGACAGATGATAATCCGGCTGGAATGGTGCGTGACCTGAACGCAGACAAGAAGCTGATGAAGGAGCTGCACGACCTTGTATATGCGGCCCGCACAGCCATAATGCCGGGTGACACACATGCCATACACCGCATGAAAGAAATGTGGTGTTATATGGAATATGTGTTTGATGACTGCAAAAAAGAAATCAAGGCAATCAAGAAATCCCAGCGTATGGCTGATTACAGGGCGGAAGTTGATGTGTTCTTTAATAGGGCAGTGCTTGCCGAAAGAAAAAATATAATATTTTCAAAGAAATTCTAAATTAGTGACAGGCAATATTATATCAGATATTGTCTGTTTTCTTTTTCTGCTGATGTCCAGTCATGTAAGCGAGAAGTTGTCTTGGCAGGAATCTGCTGCCAAAAACGCCGGCTTTCATTGTAAATGTCGGAACAATCGTAAGTTTTCCTGTAAACATTTTACAGAGTGCATAATAAGCACAGTAGTCAGCAGGAATTCCTGATAGTGCGAACTTTACATTGGCAACATTGTTGAAGTTGGTATCAACAGGACCTGGACAGAGCATGCTTATGTGAACGTTACTCTTTAAGTCGCGCAGTTCCCCGTGTATTGCAGTAGTGAGGCTTGTAACATAAGCCTTGGTTGCATAATAGGTAGACATATATGGTCCACCAGGAAGCAGCCCGGCACTTGACGCCACATTCATGATGTAGCCCCTGTCACGTTGTATAAAGCCCGGAAGTACGGCCTTTGTAAGTATATGCACAGCTTTAATATTAACATTAATCATGTTGATATCATTCTTTAATTTCGTTTCAGCAAATGTGCCAAGTTCTCCGAATCCGGCATTATTAATCATAATATCAAGTGGATATTTGCGGAGTTTTTTGCCAAGCTTTACACATGATTTTTCATCAGATAAATCACATGTGATACATTTGCATCTGACAGCAACATTATCAGCAATTTCATGAAGCGCCGCTGTGTTTCTTCCAACAAGAATCAGGTCATATTCAAGGTCTGAAAGCAGATATGCAAATTCTTTTCCGATGCCGGAAGATGCTCCGGTAATACAAGCAAGTTTCATAAGAAGACTCCTTTCTTTTCGCCAGGCTATCCATACATTTTTCTGTTTTCTGATTTAACAGACATTTATCTGTGAAATACTTGCCACAGCATTGTCACAGAATATTGACAAAAACCTATAAGAAGATATTAATTCTTTTGTTTATAGGAAGAAATAGTATGATTCCTGCTCATAAAGCGCAGATTTCACTGTAAATACCTATAGATGACATAAAACTGTGTTGTTTATAGGTGATTTTCAGCTTTCTGGCAAGGATATTGTTTGATGAGATAGAAAAAAGTGTAGGAAGTACCTATAAGCTGTCATAATATACGACTATCTATAGGTATCATGACAAAAAAATCATACCATACAATTCTTCATCAATAATAATATGCCTATAAATCTTGAAACATAGATATTCTTATAGGAAATGTATAACAGCATTATAGCAGATTCATCCAATATATGCTACAAAACCAGAGTCGGCCCCCAGTCACAATATAACATTGACACACCTCCCCGCCGGGCTTAAAATTATCCTTTAGATAAAGCCTGCTAAAGAGGCGTTCATAATGTAGTGTTATACAGGGAGGAATTGATGACAATAAAGAATGAAACAGCATTCACAAAGGAATGTATGGAAGGTGCCATGCGTGCCAGTAATTTTGATAACAGCAGATATAAAACTTTTAAGCTGATTTATAATATGTTTGGACTTATATTCGGAATGATGATGATAAGAGAGCTTGTTTTTAAGATGACAGGAAATGAGCAGGCTGATACATTTATGATAGTGCTGTTTGGTTTAGTGGCGGTAGTATTTCTGTATATAGGAATGATTGGAATGGATAAGAGCAATAAGAAGAAATTCCATAATATATATGGAAAGATGGTAGGAATTAAATTCACATATGAGATAGATGCAGAGAATATTATTATTACAGATGAAGAAAACGACAGTGACACATTCAGTTGGAATGAAGTTGTAAAATGGAATCAGGATCCTGATAATATATATCTGTTTGTTGGGGATGATAACTGCCTGGTTGTAAGCAAGAAAGGGTTTACCCAGGGAAGTGCAGATGATCTGAGGCAGCTTGCTGATGCTGTAATTGGTATGAGAAATGTGACAGGAAACAGCCAGCAGTAAATTGACAAACACTATTAGTAGCAGATATAATATCTTCATCTGCGTTTAGCTATGCGGGAAATAATCAGGAGGAGGAAAGCCATGAACAATCAGGAAATGATGGAACTTTCAACAGTAGATAAGAGCGATTTTGAGGAACTTGTAAAAGAGTGTACAGCCTCAGGTATAATCGATCAGAATCTGTATACAGAGTATGATGTAAAGAGAGGTCTTCGTGACAGCAATGGTAACGGCGTACTTACAGGTCTCACAGAGATATCTGATGTATTAGGTAACCAGAGTGTTCACGGAAGAAAGATACCTGTAGACGGAGAATTATATTTTCAGGGATATAATGTTGAGGAGCTTATCAAGAGAAGCAGCCTTGACAGATTCAGATTTGAGGAAGCAACATATCTTCTGTTATTCGGAGTACTTCCAGACAAGGATCAGTTAGACAGATTCATAAGAATCTTAACAGATCTTCAGGAACTTTCAGGAGCATTCATCAGAGATGTTATTATGAAAGCTACAAGTACTAATCTTATGAATTCACTTATGAAGAGTATCTTAAGTCTTTATTCATATGATGAGAAGCCGGATGATATATCAATTCCTAATGTATTAAGACAGAGTCTTCAGCTTATAGCTAAGATGCCTCTTCTTTCAGTATATGCTTATCAGTCATTCCAACAACAAGCACAAGCAAACCAAAAACTCCATCATCCAACGGAGATAAGCCGAAGCCTGGTGACAAGCCAAAATCTAGTGAAACTCCTAAATCTAGTGACAAGCCTAAAGAAGGTAAACGATCTCTTCCTTCAACAGGAACGGAAGATCATTTAGGACTTCTTGTAACTGGTATGACATTAATCGCTACAGCTATTGCTTCTCTGAAACTTAAGAAGAAGGAAGACTTCTAAGAAACATGAAAGATCTAGTCAAACACGACTAGATCTTTTTCTTGTATTCGGTTACTCAATTCTGAATATTTTGATCTTCATAAAAAACAACTTTCCCATCTTTAACTTTAAATGAGTAACTGATAGAATCGGCGTAACTACCTTTGGAATAATAGAAATCATAGGCACCATCCGGCAGTTTGCTAGCGTCTAATTTTTTGGCTGCTGCTTTTAAGTCTTTTTCCTTAACGGATACACCATCCTCTATATAAATAGTCATACGGATTAACTCTTGATCGATTAAGGTCTGAAAAGGGATTTGATAGTAACCGGCAAAGTCCTTTTTCCCTTCTTTGAGATTTTGACTTGCGATACTATCTAGAATTTGCTCCTTCTCATCACGGTTGGAGTTAGATAAAAAACCAAAGAAACTAATAGGAAGACCTAGAGATTGCTTCTTTAATTGTCCCTCAATTTTCTTCTCCTTCTTTTGGACAGATTGCTGCTTCAAGTACGCTTCCTTATACTCTGGAAGATGGTCACTAGTTGTATCTGTCCAATCATTATGAAACACCGTATCCGTTTCTAATGTCACTGTTTGTCCATCATAGGTTTTCTCAGAGTAGGTATAAGACACATGATAAGTTGGGATTTCCAAAGCAGTCCAATCCAGTTTGTTTATGGTCACATCCCCATGCAGACCAACCTTAGCAAGCTCACTGCTGACTACTTCCTTCGCCTTTTTATAATCACTCGGTTTCATGATCTTGCAACTGGAAAGAAGAAAGAAACAAAGAATAAGTGGAATTCCTGCGAATAGTTTGAAATAGTTGGGCTTCATAGCCTGACCTCCTTGCTAAATCCGACCTAATCGATTAATTTTTTACAGCAGTCATATCTGAACAACCTATGAACCGATTGAAAATTCTAATGATAATTGAGAAGTTCCTATTATATGACATGACTATTTTTGATCGACCCATTTTGCATCACCATAAACAACCGTAAATGGTCCATCCCCATCTGTTAAATAGTTAATTTTATATATACCAGATTCTCCTGCTTCAAGGACTGTTGGCTGTTTGTAATTTAAAGTATTATTCAGCATATAAGCAGATTTGCCATGGCCATCATAGAGATCTACATTTGTATAATCTGGAGTATTTTCAATACTGAGAGGTGTTGTATTTGATAGGGTGAATTCGACGATCAATCGATGTTGTTTTTTCTTTGTATCGATACGGTCTTGATCATCCTGAACATCCAAATTTGGATCGTCTGTTACACTATTCAGTGTAACTTCTAAGCCATTAGCAAATAGAACTGGCTCTCCAATCGCATAGCTTTTAACAGGATTTTTTGGGTTAAAATTCTTTAATTTTTCTTTTACCTTTTGTCCATCACTATTATTTCCAGATGGGATGGTCCAAAAGATATTATTCTCATCTTGCTTACCATACTGATTATCCCCCTTCATTTGTTGAGGGATTTGTAAGAGAATAGCCAAGTTTTTTAAATCAATTCGAACATCACCTTGATTTGTCACTTCCATTTCAACCGTGAATTCCGTAGGCGAAGTTTTACTATCAGCATAACCGGA
>OGJO01000395.1_pt1 | contig 28323 bp, 18 predicted proteins | sample 1572121 | NCBI WGS metagenome assembly OGJO01 (sample SAMEA2582081, study PRJEB24529) | metagenome | biome: Human gut stool | place: China | collected 2011
TCAGTGCATAATTGGTTCTCCGGGTCCTGTCCAAACCGTATACCCTTGATCTAATCTTCTATAAACAAGCATATTACATCGATCGATGTTGTATTTGTGTTGTAAAAAGAAGATTTTCCTTATGCTTTCAATTATTTTTTTATCAAGAAAATAGAGGAGTAATTTAGTTATAGTTCAGACTAGATATATTTAAGTATAATTTTACAAATGAGTGTAATGCTGACAATAACATTTTTAATAATGACAATAAGGGAAAGTAAGTAATTGAATTGTTTCATTAATTTAAATAGAATGTTTAAGAGACACTTATAGCAGTAGCCTAATGGAGTTGTAATTTTGAAGATAAGATTTTTGAGGAAGAAAAATAAAAGTGCTACTTGAAATAAATGGTTAGATTCTTTTTGAATTTGCTGCTGTTTACTAATTGCATATTTATAGAAATATTTCTTATTCATATAACATTCATGCTTTATAGAAATAGATTTTTCCACATTAAGAGAAAATCTATTTCTATAAAGTTAAAGAGATATTCCTGAAAATACCAACCAAGATTATTCTAACCTGGCTATCCCCTCCATTAGCGAAGCCCCGCTTACTTGTGCTCCCATTGAAGCTGGTTCACTGGATTTCCACATTTCACCCCACCAATAATTGCAATACATCGCTGGGTAAGCCGCATGATTCAAATTCATGCGCAAAGTTTCAGCATTATTTTTCAGAAAGGTTATCAAATGTTTGCCTATAGAACCAGATGCCTCGTCTAATGCAAGGTTCACTGCATATGGAATATAGACAGACTTAAAAATACTTTGGTCCATACTGCTGCCTTCGTCACGTAAAATGCCATTTCGTAAGCAACGATCGCTTGTAGCGGCATAGTTGATCACTTGTTTTGCTTTGTCCATGTATTTACTTTCTTGTGTGATATGGTATAGTTGGCGACAGGCTTCTCCAAATGTTCCCTGTGTATAAGTCAGAGGTGGTTCCTCCACTCGTCCATCGGCATTATACGAATTATTGACCACATACTCGTACAACTTCTTTGCATCAGATAAATAATTTCCATCTTCATATCGTTGATAGAGTTTAGCAGCTACCAGACAACCCGGAGAATTAGTGCAAGCATTACGGTCGTTTTGGGTGGTATTCCATGGAAGTCCCGTACCTTTATCATCTGTCCATGCTCGAGTAATAATGTATTTGTCGTATACAATTTTAGCGGTTTGCGCAAATTTTTCGTCACCTGTTGCTTCGGAGAGATGTATCAGAGTAAGGCAAATCCAGCACATGTCATCAGTAAAGTCATTTAGGAAGCCGGTTTCATCTGATGGATTACGGTGGTAATTGTTAGCGTGGTTGGCATACCAGCGTTCAAAATAAGTGCGGTAAGTAGCAGCCAATTGCGTATTTGTATCTTTAATACGTTTATAAGAGTAAATCACTACATCCATAGCATGCGCTTGTTGCCAGTAGATATAAGTCGATTCGTCCGACATATCTTTGGGTGTACTCCAAAATGTACCTTTACTTTTATTCATGAATTGCTCTATTAAGACATATGTACAACTGTCGGCAAGAGTTGCCCAAGAAAAAGGGACAGTGGTTTCAGCAGGTGTAGCAATTACTGTTACTGCTGACGAACGATGACCATAGTTATCTATTGCTATGGCAGAAATCTCATATGTTCCGTACTGTGGCAATTGTAATGTATAGTTTCCAGTTTTCCCAGCTGCTCCTTGAATAATTTGTTTCCCGTTATGTGTACCGCCATTCTTTTGCAAATAAGAAAGTTCTACACCGAGTAAATTAGGGGTATTCGGATTTTGCCATGTGATCAGTAGTTGATTAGCAATCTGTGTAGATTTTGCCTCCAAGTTAGTTACTGGAGAAACTGTTATTTCAGGTTCCTTGTTCCTTTCATCATTTGCCTCCGAGTAATTATCGTTTCCTCCTTCCCCGCAGGAGATAGACAGGCAAATTAAGCAAATTATGAATTGAAGTAAATAATAGGTCTGTGCGAATTGTTTCATAATATAAAGCTTTAGAAGTCGTTAAAAATTGTTTCCAAATATTTCAGTCTTGCAATATACCAAGACTTTATGTATTCTGCTTCCTCTTCAGGATTAGCATATCCATACATAGAATATCCTGTCCACCGTTGGCGATCTCGTTCCAATGCGCCTGATTCCACAATCTGTCTTTTATAGTAATCTACTTTAGAAGCCAGGTTTGCCGGGCTGAGAACATTATCTTTAATCGCCATCAGGCGTTCGTATATCCGGCGTTTGATATTGTTCGGGTTCTCGTTCATAATTCTCTCAAAGGGGCGGAAGTATTTGGAACCGGCATCATTACGGAGTATTAGCCCGTTGTCAAAACCAAGACCTTTTTCGGGATCAAGTTTGATGGCATCCCAAGTGCGTCCCAGTGTACCATCCAAGTCCCAAGGCTGAATAATGAACTTAGGTAATAAAGTGAGATTTACATTGTATATACCCCAAAAAACATTTCGTCCTGTGTTATCATAAGCTGACAGCAGATTAATAAAGATAAAATAATCAATCAGAGAGGAAACATCCAGTCGCTCTTCATATTGGGCGGCAAATTCTTCTTTTGATGCTGCAGCGAAGAACTGGATGAGATCGGAAAGATATTTAAATTCGATTTCACCCACCTCGTTCGGATAATCGGACTCAAATCCCTGCCATGCCTGTTTGGAGTTACTATATGGAGTATTGATTCCTTGTAATTTACATTCATCTGTCCATTCTTTACCCTTATAGAGATAACCACCTTTCTTTTTCAGTTTCAACTGCTTACGATCGATACGATCGCTTAAAATATACAAACCATGGTAAGCTCCGTCCAAGATCATTTCGACAGGATAGCCATGTGTCGTATTCACAGCCTCGGGTTCTGTATTACTATAATATAAAGTGTTGAAATCGTTCCAAAGATCAAAACAAACACGATTGCGCATTTTGCTACAATCCAGCCACATAGCATCCAGTATCCATGATTGATCTTCTCGCAGACCTAATAGCTTTGCGTCTTGATTTTCATTCGTTTGACGGTTTTTCAATTTAAAACTGAAAGACTTCTTGGCATAACGTAAAGCTCCTGCTCCACGAAACTCGATACCGGCATAGCTCTCAAATCGTAAGACAGAGTTGTTGGTACGCCGTTTAGGATCAGTCAGCACTATGTCACACGGGCGTTTATTCTCATCCTCAATACCTTCAGGAGCAGAGAGCTCAATCACGGGAACACCAGTTACAATCAATCGACAAGACCTGATTTTATCAATAGTATTGTTACCTGCTTCCATTTCTATATTTTGTCCGGGATTCAGGCTCAGTGCTATATTTTCGCCCGACTTAATTTTCTTATCTCCGATCTTGATAAAATCGACTCCGATGCCGCCAAACTCAACTTTGACCTTTGCAGGTTGTGCAGCATCCATATCTATAGGTAGATAATACGAATTGTTCACATAATCCACAGCTGTAGTTACTCCGTCGATAGTCAGATTCAACAAGCGAAGATAATCTTCTTCTCTCTCTATAGACGATTGCATAACGGTAATTCCTTTTTCTTCTTTTCCCGAGATGATTGCAATCCGTCCATTTCTTGGCAAACCGGAAGTATTTTCTTTAACTTTGATTCGAACCTTAGTGATACCTATCCCTCCGGAAGAAGGCGAGAGCGTCATCCAATCGCAATGTATACTTGATTGCCATGCGCCGCCTGAAGATACGTTGACTTCTTGTTCACCGCCTTCTATCGTCATTGCCACTTGATAAATGGATAGAGAAAATGGTAAAGTAGTGTACACATCGTTTTCCTTATCCGAAGAACAGGCTGCAAGCAGACTTAGAATCAATAAAGCCAGTAGTATTTTATAAAGATTCATAATATAGATCTAAAATTTAAATGTATATCCTGCGCCAATCACATGTCCATTTGCTTCATCATCATCTGCATGATTCTGATACAAATAGTAAAAATCAAGTCCGTGGTGTTTGCTCAACTTCCATTCTATACCTAAGGTCCAGCGTGTTTTGTCAATCGCCCCTTTATCATTAAGCAAATGAGTCAATTCACACGAAGCGTAAGGAGTGAGACTGCATTTAGGTATATTGTATGTTGCTTGCAGACGAGAACGAAGCACGTTCTTTCCTTTACCTTTCACGTATTCATCGTCTTTAGGACTACCATCGTCACCATCAAACTTTGATACAGACTGACTGGGGCGATAGGTATATTGCCAACGCTCCCGAAGTGAGAATGTGAATCTATTTAAACTTATTTTTCCTGTCAGTTGGAAGTAGAAACGATGTTTGGGTTGCCAATATTCAGAGATAACATTCCCTTTGTTTGTAATTTCCAAAGGGTGATTATAATAGATGTAAGTGTATGCTGTTGCGGCTTTCAGCCAGTTTGTTATTTTATATGCCATGCCTGCCGATCCCGACCAACGTCCCACTTCGCTTAACTTGTCGCGTGAACGGAACTCTCCTTCCAGCGAAAGATCAAAATCCCGAAATAATCTTTTTTCCATCCCCACACTAGTCCATAGACCCAAATCGTCTTTTTGTGCTTGTAAAGCAAAAGATACAAGACAAAACAAACCTGCCAAAAAAAGTTTCTTATTCATTTTCACGTGGTATTTTGGTTAATGTATCAATTGTATTTATCTCATTTGTCATCGGTTCATAATAGATTTTAAGCATAGCGGCATCGCGAAGAAAGTCAATGTATCCAACTTCCACCCGAATAATTTTCAGTCCGGTACGCGCTTTAATATCTGCGATCAGTTCTTGTTCACACGAGGACTTGATAAGTTCGATACGATCATAGAGTATCAGTTTACATGAAACATGCTTTAGCCATCGATTACTTTCACACAACCAAATACATAATACAAACAGCAAATTAGCTCCTATTAGTCCACCATAGTTTACTTCCACGCCCAAGGCGTTTATTACTGATATGGCGATAATGACAAACAGGTAAGTCATCTCTCGTACAGGCATGGACTCAGTCCGATAACGGATAATACCGAAAATAGCAAATAAGCCGAGAGCAAATCCTACCTTTAGCTTTACACTACCCAACAGAAATATCATCAAGAAAATACTGATACTTATTAATGTGAAGGTGAAGTGATAATCTCTCCGCTTGCTCTTTGGATAATAGAAAAGATGGATGATAATGCCTGTTACCAAGAAATTGAAGCCAAAGCGCAGCAGTAACTGAAAAAAGTCACCACCGTCTATTAATGGAGACTCTATTATATCAAGAAATTCTAATTCATCCATAAGTATGTTTTTATATTGAAAATTAATATACTCCTATTTTATTCAGCATGCGCAACTTTGGTTTCAGCCGATTGCATTTTAAATGTGACACTGTAAGTGCTGATCCTATACAATATTTGGAAAATCCGGAAGATTGTATATGTAGTTTGCGTAGTATCTCTTTTATAGGTGAAGAATTGTGTCCATCTTGTTTTAGTTCAATGATAACAATGTTATCCAAACTTGATATTTTTCCGCTTTGTAAGCAACGGAATTTAACTCCTGTATCAATTGTGAGGCGTTCGGTTTTATGATTGTTAACAAGTGTGACACGGTGAAATGAGTTTTCAAGCAAAGGCAGAAGTTGTGATTGATCATACCATGCATGTTGACGTAAAAATGCATCCCCGCCGTTTTCTTTGATACTTTCAATACTCCCGATGCGGATTCTCCTCTTGTCTGTTCTTCCTTTATTATTTCTATTTTTTACTTCCAAAAATGTGAGATCTGAGTTTACGTACGTGCGTATGCGAATTTTCTCTCGTACGATACGTCCATTCTGATGAGTTACATACATATCACGATCTGGTGTGTCTAAGTAGATTGTATGATAAGCAATATTACATTCACCGTTCACTTCTTGAATGCGGTAATCATGTCTGGCAACAAGAAGTATCTCTTTTAATATTTGGTAAGAGGTGACATATTTGGTATCAGTACGGTTCATCAGCTTTATGCCACTCATTTCCTCCAAAGATATAGGAATATATTCCTTGAGTGTCTGCAGAATCTCAGTCATGTTAAAGATAGTATTAGAATAAAAAGGGAAGGTAACTTCAAGGTTAAAGTTTCCTTCCCTTCTTTTTTTTAAATTAGCATCGTATTAGTCCCATTCAATAGCCTGGTCTTTATCAGGTATCTGAGTATTAATGTTGCGCTGCATGGAGATAGTACCTTCAAACCGAAACTTTATTCTGGCTCCCGGCGCTAAAGTATAATCTTCAAATTCATAGTCAACATCACGAATCATAACGGTACGTCTCAATAAATAAGGGCGGACAGCATCCATCTCTTCTTCGATATAACTACTAGCTCGGGTATTTATTTTAAAACCATTGTTTTCGGAGTTATCACTTGTCAACTCCACAATGTTAGTATTCGGAACAAAATGGGCTATGATTTTGTAGTTTCTACGGTCCTGTCGGCTTTCGTCAATTGTACCTGCATAGAAGAATATAGTTTCATCATCAATAGCATAAGTTACTATTTCACTTTTCACCAATGGCTCATTTTCTCCTGCACCTGCATCTACCAACTTGCCTTGTAAGTTAGTACCACCGTATGTACCCGAATAATCATTAAAAGGCATGACGCGGAGTAATGCTTTACGATAATGCTTACGATAATTTGGTTTGTATTCACCATTTGGGGCGTCTTCAATAGTCAGCGGTAATACCCACTTATCAACTAAATCCAGTCCAGTCAGATCAAACTCTATATCAAGATAGCCTACATTTTCTCCAGCTTTAATCTGCACGGTTTCAGGGAAAGAGTAATGTTTAGAGGGCATTTCCCTATACCAAAGGTCTTCGCGACTGGAAAAGCGAGCTATGTTTAGTGTTCGCAAGGTATCCGCGTCAATCCCAATTTTTACGGTTATATCGCGATCGTTTTTAGTCGATCCGCTGACAAGGATAGGCAATCTATAGGTTGTTTTTCCCGTTTCGCTATAAGACAGGTTAATTCTAGTTACCCCATTGCTGTTAATCGGTGCTTTGAATGAAATATAGTGCTCAAACTGCTCCTCTTTCCATTCGTCATTACAGGCACTGAACATCACTAATACAATTAGTGAAAATAGTAAAGTATATATTCCTTTCATATTTATTACCATGTTTAAGATTAATCATTGTACGTCCAGCCTGGATTCTGAGTCAGGCGCTTATTACGTTTCAATTCGCCATGTAAAATCGGCCAAAACCACATTTTATCAGAGAACGTAGCAGACAAATTCCAAACAGCAATCGGTGTATGGAACATTTCGCGATCCGATTCTGTCATAAGTGTATTGCAACCGTAAACGGGCATTGCCTCTTCTACCCGTGCATCTTTCCAACGGCGGATATCATAGTAACGCTTTCCTTCCCCCATCAACTCTATTTGTCGTTCGCGTTTCAGATAAATACGAAAAACATCCTTGTCTGCATATATATTGTTATCGAAATCGGGTACACCGGCACGCATACGTACAGGCTTAATTCCTTTTCTCATTTCGGCAACTGAACGATGAATGGAATGAGTCTTAGCTCCATCCCAAGATGGAATATCATATGTACCTTCACTCACTTCATTGATAGCTTCAGCATACATCAACAAAATGTCCGCATAGCGAATTGCCGGCTCCGGCTTATATCGAAGGTTGTCGATACTGTTATTTTGATAGGTGTCATCGGGATGCACATACTTCATCACTCCTATACCCGTGCGCAACCAAAACATACCTGCATTATATCCATCCCTTTTTCCGCGATAATAGAATATTTGTTTATTTCTATCTGCAATTTCTTTTTCATTACCTAAATACCAATAAGCTCCGTTATATGCAACTGAAGCATAGAAGCGTGGTTCTCGGTCGGCATATTGCAAGGAAACTCCGGCAGCAAGTGGTTTATGTTCTTCTGCAGTAGTCGTGAAACCTGTAGCACGCGGACGAGTGTCTAAACGATGATTGTTATTATATTCTGGTACATTCGCATATTCAGAGTTCATACCCGGACAATTGCTTCCGTCGTTCATATAGTAAGCATCCACAATCTTTTGAGTCAGCCCACTTGTATTCCATCCGGTAGCGGTAAGTGGTAACTGGTGAACCACCATATCCCTGATACTTTGCCCTCCAATATTTCTACCCCGGCTAAAAATTAATTCAGGATTACTTAATATATCTATTTGACCATTGAATACAGAACGGTAAGATTCGAACGGGTCAATGTCTTTCCAACCTTCTGGATAATTGGCATTGCTATATACTTCATGATATGGGGGATTGATTGTTGCCGGTTCCGCTGGCGAATCTGTTGTACGTCTATCAGCCGTATATAACTCATATACCCCTAAATCCATGACATCTTTAGCGGCAGCAGCAGCTTTTGCCCATTTTTCTTCGCTATATTCAGGAGAAAGCAAGCGATTGCCTTTGTCATCTACCAATAGTTGGGCGAATTCATCATTGTTACCATTAGCTAGTGGGCTGGCAGCATAAATCAACGCTAGTGCACGAGCAGATAAAGCTGCTCCACGAGTTGGGCGGGCAGCAGAATTCTGACCTCTTGTTAGAGCCAGATCCTTAGCTGCCAAAGCCATTTCCTGACTGATATAATCAGCAATCTCCTCATAAGGTGCACGTGGAGTAGCCAGTTCATCGTAGGATGCGTCATAATCAAGTCCGTTATCTGGCAATAAAGGTACCGGACCATATCTACGAAGCAATAACCAATAGTAGTAAGCTCTGACAAAGCGGGCTTGTGCTTTATAGTCAAGCCGTTCGGCTTCACTTTCAAATTTATCGTTCATGTCGACATACTGAATAAAAATAGTAGCTTGTCGGATTCCCTGATAACATCTTTCCCACATACCTTGTTTAGTATTCTCATCATACAATCCTTCTTTAAATTCATTATATGACAATTCACCCTCTTTGGATTCTTGTATGGAACCGTCATCATCACCGTAATACATATCATCCGCAAAACAATGTGGAGTGACTCTTTTGTTACAAACATCAGCACAAGCATCGCTTAGATAACTGAACGCATTTGCTAACCAGGCTTCTGTTTTATCTCTGTCCGTAAAAACTTTTTCGATGGTTTCCCGATCTCTAAAAATATAGTCAGAGTCTAAATAGTCAGAACAGGATTGTATGCTTAACCCTAAAACTGATATCAATAGAATATATAGTTTTTTCTTCATGTTGTTTATTATTTTATAAATTAACACTTATACCCATAGTTATCGATTTTGTTAACGGATATGATTCACCTCTGGGATCGCCCATTTCAGGATCCCAAGTCTTGAAACTAGACCATGTCAAGAGATTTGTTCCTACCAAAAAAATACGGATATTATTAAAGTGCATCTTGTTAACAATTGATTTGGGGAGTGTATAACCAACATCAATTGTTTTTAGTCGAAGGTAACGACCATTTTTCAACCAGAAAGTAGAGTTTCGGTAGTTATTATTGCTGGCATTGTCACCTTGGTAGCTCAAACGTGGATACGAAGCATTAGGATTTTCATTGGCAGGAATACCTAATGTTTCAGCTGTATCAGCATCTACCCATCGGTTGTCCAGCATACCTTTAAAAATATTTCCCCATTCGCCTTCTGTAAAGGCCCATACACACTTGCCATAAGTGAAAAATGTTGATTTACCTGCTCCTTGAAAGTGGACATTCACATCTAAACCTTTCCAAGAGGCAGATGCACCTAAGCCATAAATCAGATTTGGGCGGCTAGTTGCACCGATAGCTACCTGGTCTCCATCATTGATCACACCATCACCGTTAACATCTCTATACTTGATATCTCCCGGTTGTACCTTTCCCCAACTTTGTGTCGGGCTATTGCGGATATCATCGTAATCTTTGAATAATCCTTCTGCGATTAATCCCTTGCATTGGTCCACACGATAGCCTCTTTGCATCTGATAGGCATATACATTATTCTCCTCATCTCTTTCCAGTACTTCATTTTTACTATAAGTGATATTGCCACGTACAGTTAAGTTCACGTCATTGATTCTCTGTTTGTATGAGAAGTGTCCATCGAAACCTTTAGAACTTACAGCACCTACATTTGCTGCCGGATTATGCCCGTTCAAACCGACAATCTGAGGTAAGTAGTTACGAACCATATAAATTCCGGTACGTTTTTCATCGAAATAGTCGATCGTTGCAGTAAATTTATCATTAAACAATGCAAGGTCTATACCTAAGTCATTCTTTTCAGCAACCTCCCAAGTGATACCATTGGAGGCTACATCTGCAAATCCTAAACCACCAAACGAATAACTTGAAGGATATTGTGCCCAATCGTATCCTCCATAAATAATCTCATTATCCCCGTTTTTATAACGGTCTGCAATAGTATAAAGATAGGGGAATCGCGTTCCGACATTATCATTACCTACTTTACCATAAGAGAAACGAACTTTAAACATATTCATCCATTTCAAATGTTTTTTGATAAACGGTTCTTCCGCAATATTCCATGCAAGAGAAAAAGCAGGGAAAAAACCAAAACGGTCGCCTTTGGCAAAGTTTTCACTTCCATTATAGCCAAAATTAAAATCAATAAAATAACGATAATTCCAATTGTAAGCTACACGTCCGGCCAAATCCTGATTACGTTTGTTAATACCAGTCTTCAAATCTTCTCCTAAATTCTGTGTCTGAATGTAAGAGTCTTGTGTATACTTTATAGTAGCGCTAGGGTGATGAGCTCCAAAAGAACGATCCCAGTTTAGCATCATGTCTAGGAATTCCCGACGATTACCGTTAGAACTGCTTTCCTGTTTCATGTTCTGAGAACCACTGATCTTCTTCCATCTTAATTCACCAGTTTCCGGATCTCTGGCACGTTCTGCCAACCATTGTTCTGGCCACTTCAGACGACGGATCGTATTTTGGTTGTTGCTGTCATAGCCAAAACGCCCAACGAACTTTAATCCTTTAGTTATGAAATCAAAATTTTGTTCCAAAGAAATATTTGTTTCAATATTATTTGTCCAATTTTCATTGAATCCAGTTTGGGTTGCAGCTACCCATGGGTTTGTTTTATTGCCGGATCCAATAGCTGGTATATATCCGTTGGAATACATAACAGGGGTCTTAATTGGATTATATCCGAAAAGTTCACCCCAAACATCACCGTCACCTAATCCCGGACTATTACGTTTGGATAAGAATCCTGCTACACCGACTTTCAATAAGGTTGTTTTTGTAATGTCAATATCGGTATTCAAGCGGTAGTTCCAACGATGGTAAGCTGCATTGGTATTATAATCATCTTTCAAAGATTCATCTGTATTATACATACCATCTTCTTTCACATAGCTAGCAGAAACAAAATAACGGGCTGTTGTTCCACCTCCACTCATATTTAAGTTAATACGGTTACTCCACGCACCGTCTTTGAGTAACATGTCCATCCAATCCACATTCGGATAAAGATCCGTATCCAAGCCTAAACGTAAGATGTCCAACTCTTCTGGTTTATATACAGCCTCGTTGTTACGGGTAATTCGCGATTCGTTCATCAAGCTGGCATAAGTAAATCCGTCTTCGAACTTTGGAGTTACAGTCCTCGTATTATAGGTTGTTTCTACTTTAGCATCAATTTTGATTTTACCGGCTTTTCCGCGTTTAGTAGTAATCAATACTACACCATTAGCACCTTTCGAACCATAAATAGCAGTAGCCGAAGCATCTTTTAATACAGTAAACGTTTCGATGTCTTCGATATTGATTTCATCCATACTGCGTTCGAAACCATCAACTAATACATAAGCAGATGAGTTGGCACCAAACGTAGATATACCGCGAATCCAGAACTCAGATATATTTTTACCTGGCTGTCCGGAAGTCTGACGCGCCATAATACCCGGTACATTACCTGCCAGTGCATTGACAATGCTGGAAGATGGATTACGTTTCAGCTCACCAACATCTACCGTTGTAATAGCACCTGTCTGTGTTAGTTTTCTCTGAACTCCCGTACCAGTAATAACGACTTCATCTACTGCTCTTGTCACGCTTTCTTTCATAACAACGTTTATTGTACGTTGTTCTTTAACCATTACTTCTTTCGATTCATAACCAATATAAGTGAACACTAACTGGCGGTAAGGTTCCATGGTTATGGAGTAATGACCGTTCATGTCTGTGATTGAACCTAAACCGGGCATGTCCTTCACGGTGACATTCACACCGATCAACGGCTCTTTGGCTTCGTCTGTAACAACACCTTTCACAACAACTTTTTCTTGCTGCGCCATAACCGTTGAACAAAGGCACAACAGCATGATACATAATGATAAATATTTTTTCATATTATTCATGTGCGTTTTAATCATTAGTTATTCTTCTCCTTCGTAAGCAATCTTACGGATACGCCGATTGGAACCATCACCGATGTAATACGTATCGGTTGCTTCATCGTAAGCTATACCTTTCGGACGGTCGAAACGGGCCTCTTGACGTAAATCTCCATCTACATATCCCCATGGGTTACCATTCAGACTGGCGCTTCCGCGACCGGCAAATGTTGAGACCTTTCCTTGTGGGGTAATTTTACGGATACATTGCCCCATCTTATCACAAAGAATAAAATCGTATTCATCTTCTTGTCCTGCATACTCTGGGTTCTTTACGAAAACTCCTTGATAAGGAGTATTAAAACGTGCGCTTGTTCCAATTCCGTCTACATAAGCAGCTCTTTCTGCTGTTCCCGCTACAATGAAGGGAGTGACAAATCGTTTACTTGCCCAATCATAATTTGTGCGCTGAATATAGTGTTTGTTAATAGACACAATATAAGCATAATTCCCTGTCGGATGTATACGGATATTATATTCCCATCCATTATCCATTTGAAAAAGTACTTCTTTATCAGCAGGAGTTGTACGTGTACCGTCGAAAATTTCTTGAATTTGTTGCTTCTCTACTTTGAAGAATTGCCCCTTATCCCAACTATTAAAGTACATATCACCATCTACCGGATGAAAAGTTACTGTATTACAAGCTTTGAAATTAACCAACGCTAATCTGTTTCCCCACATTTTATAATTGCGCTCATCGCCCTCAGGGGCTTCTCTATTACGTGTAAAACCATATACAGCTGCTCTCAATTCGTCTCCTTGGTCAACTGCCACAGCCATGTGATTTTCATCAAAAAAGGCAAGTGCACGTCCGCGGTTAGTACCTCCCATGTCACCTTCTGTAAGAGCCGTTCCTACATATTGGTTTTTGAGGTCGAGAATACGCATATTACCGTTTCCTTCATTTTCATCACCTGCACCTCTATCGGCTGCAACGTACACTAAGTGGGGATATTTAGGGTCAAATTCTAACCAGTTGGGGGAACCAAATGCACCACAATCATTAAATGGACCATCTTTTGTATCGTATCCGCCGTCATCTCTACGCGAACCACATAATGTACTCACTAACTGTTTTCGCACATATTCGAACTTGGCCTCTGCGATAGTAGATACTACCGGATTGTCGCCATTGGATATTTGTACTTCGATTTCTCCGGAATAAGCCTGTGAAGGTACCAAACAGTAGATAGAATGATTTTTCACATTGATTACGATAGCTTTTTTTCCACCAACAAAGACATTCACAATAGACGGATCATTACCAAAATTTTCTCCTGATATAACTAATCGCTGCCCGAATCCCCCCGTAGTCGGATTGATACCACTTACTTGAACCGGAATATTCGGATCAAATGCTGCATTGTCTGAATCTCCGTTGCTGTCATTGTCATCACTACAACTTCCGAAGAATAGAGCAACTAGCAGTAATGCCATCCAGCATACCCGCCAGTAGTCTTTCATGATTTTGTTTTTTTTCATACGTAAAAAATTAATGATTAATAAAATATTATATTGTTGGTTCATTACTTATCTCTTGTTGTATTATGCTGAAATGATTCATCCATGCGAAAAAGTATTCTTTCAACTTATTGTCCATATTTTTAATGATTCATCTTATCCATTAACACTTGTATCCAATATCCTCCAATTACGGAACGTGCCTTAAATCCGGTCATTCTGCCAGTTTTGGTATCATGCCAGTCACTGATAGGCACACGTGAAGTAGTTTCATTGATGTATTTATAAAGAGGATCTACAAACTTCTCAAAAATTTCACGGTTTGGAGACATGGCTGCTGTCCACATAATCCAGTCGGATTTTGTGTAATCTCTGCGGGAATCTAATGGCAATCCATATAGATTCTGCTTTGTCAGATAGTAGTTGATTTCTTTACTGATTACATTATTAGGGAATATATTCAAATTCCACATCTTATCCCAGATAATATTATACTTTTGACTCCAGGTATTATTGCGGTCGAAAGCGAGGCGATAATGGTCACCTTCATTTGCCATTTCTTCCCATTTCATCGCCATTTTTTTAGCTATGTCAGCGTATCTTTCTGCTACACTGTTTAATCCGAGTATACGGGCTATTTCACTATATCCGGCTACACCCATAATCGCTTTTATTGAAAGATTGGCATTATGAGCCCAATGGCCTGCAAAATCATCTGTACAAAGTTGATTTTCCGGGTCCTGTCCAAACGACCCGCAAACACATTAACATCCTATTAATTAATGGATTATGATTAAATTGTATTGCGTTTGTATTGTAATTCTATGTATTATACATGAATAAATAAGTTACAGAAAGAAAAGAATTATAGGAAGTATGAGATACTTGTCTTACATATTAGAATAGCAGTTCCTTATAGATTTATTTAAAAACTTTATTTTCATCTGTCTAAATGCTCTAACGATGTAAGAATGAAGCATATCTGTTTGGACATGAACATAAACTCTATAATATTACCGATAGTACTTTATGTGGTTAGATATCAGTAACTTATAGTTTCCTGTCATTTCTTGGAATGGAAACTGTCGTTTCCCGGTGAGGGAACGGACGTTCCTTTTAATGGAAACGACCGTTCCTTTTAAAGGGAACTGGCGTTTCCTCCGAGGAAACTAACGCCTGTTGTCTTATTCTAAAAATGGTTATAGTTTTATCTCCCTAAGGAATTCATCTGGCTAATTTGGCACGCAACTCTTTTAGTCTTTTAGCAGCCTGCTGATTATCCACTTTAATATATCGCATAAACGCAGATGGACTTTTATGTCCGGATATACGCATTAGTTCTGCTGCAGGAAAACCAGATAGATACATGTTTGTACAAAACGATCGCCGACAGGTGTGGGAAGAGATCATTTCCCATTTCTCATATATTCTCTTTTCTCGCTCTTTACCTTTCCTGCGGACAACTTCAATCTTCTGGCTCAATTTTATCTTCCGCCCCAACTCTTTGACTCTCTCATTAAACATGTATCGTGGGATTTTAGGCAAATCATAATTATACTTTTTAAGAATTTCAGGCACATAATCAATCATGGGAATCACTACAGCCTTGTGTACCTTCCGCTGTTTGAGATTTATATTCTCATTATCCAAATCAATATGCTCAGGACTTAAAGTTGAAAGGTCACTGTATCGTAATCCTGTGAAACACCCGGTAATGAATACATCCCGTATCTCTTCCAATTGTTTATCATCTGATAAATCAAGTTCGTATATTGCAGCCAGCTCCTTTTCATTTAGATAAATAGCATCAGTTTCCTCTTCTACAACTTTGAAGTTCTTTAGGTCAATCGGTGGAATAATTCCTTTTACTATTTGATAATTAACAAAGCCTTTCAACAAACGTATGATTTTTCCTGCAGAATTGGTGAGCAGCCCTACAGTTCCGTTTGGTTTTACTACTTTATGAAATAGATAATCCATAAACTCGTTGTAAAATGTCAGATTCAAGTTGCGGAATGTTACAGGTTGTGATGAGTATTCTTTGAAGGCGGTCAGATGCTTGCGGAGTGTTCGATAGTCTTTTATTTGATCTGCAGAGACGGATGGTGCTTTTTCCACTATATACCGTTCTAATGCATCAAACATATCTACCCGATTAGGACGCAGATCATATTCCCTGTTCTTTTCTAATTCAAGCAAGACAAAATCAACTGTCGGATCTATGCCGTTTACTTTAGCATAGGTGAGAATATCACCGAGCTTAGATGTTATCTTAATCAAGCAGGCGTCAATTTCTTCATAATGGGGACATGCACGCTTAATCCATTTCCTTTTTGCATCCCAATGTTCCGGTTTGATATTGTATCCGGTAGAGATAAGCGTGCGCTTGTTCCGATTGTAATTATATCGAACATAAAGGACAGTAGTTCCCTCTTGGGTAACGTACTTGGGCTTAATATATGGTATATATTTTGCGATGGTATAATCAGTATTGCATTCGTGTTGCAAATTTACGAAAGCTATCTGAAATGACCAATATCTCTTTTGTTAAAGTTAGAAGTCATCAATTAATAGACCTTCATTTTGGGTTGGTAAGGATAAAATCTGCTCAAAAAAGGATAAATATTGCTCAAACAACGTCAGAGCCCCTATTCCGTATGTTAAAAGAACGTTTGAAATCCAAAAAAGAATAGATTTTGTCCTTTCTTGAACACAGATTTTCCTTGTTTCTTCTATTAATTCCATTATTTTGTGTCATCAAGATGAGATACTATGGAAAATAAAGAGTTTGTTAAAGCTCGATATTTGCTAGAAATACACGATTTGTTAGCCGCTTCTCCATAACATTTCATCCTAAATATGACAGTACTGATATTATATATTAAAGGTATAGGAAAACGGGTATAAAGATTGCAATTATTCAAAGGTGAGATAGTATTAAGGTAAAAAGTGGATTTAAAAGAATACTTAGGGCTTGTTTTTTTATGAGGTAAATAAGATTGATGGATGGATAACCTTGGATTTGAAGATTAATTTAAAGCAAATATTTATGAAGAAATTGCTAGCCATAATGGCTCTTTCAGTCGGCTTGTTGGCAAATGCCCAGACCGTTGACTTATTAAAACCTGCAAAAGATATAGCGCTACGTGCTCCGTCGGTGCCTATTATCGTTTCAGATCCTTATTTTTCGATCTGGTCACCCTATGATAAATTAATGGAAGGTAGTACAGAGCATTGGACAAGTGCGAAGAAACCTTTATTGGGTGCTCTGCGTGTTGACGGAAAAGTATATCGTTTTTTGGGGAAAGATAAAATTAATCTGGTACCTATTGCTCCTATGACTAATGTAGAACGTTGGGAAGCAGCGTACACTAACAGCCAACCATCAAATGGATGGCAAGAATTTCAGTTTGATGATAGCAATTGGAAGAAAGGTAAAGCAGCGTTTGGTAGTCGTGATATGGAACGTATTCACACAGAATGGAAAGGAGACAATACCGATATCTACATTCGTCGCACTTTCGATTTTAATGAACCGAATATCGCTGAAGATATTTATCTGATCTATTCTCATGATGATGTATTTGAGTTGTATCTAAATGGGGAAAAGCTTGTTTCTACAGGACTTGTCTGGAAGAATAATGTATATCTGAAACTTTCAGAAGAAGCAAAAAAGAAACTTCGTAAAGGTAAGAACGTAATCGCTGCCCATTGCCACAATACTACAGGTGGTTCATATGTCGATTTCGGATTGTTTCGTGAGAAGGAAAATGCTGTTAAGTTTGCAAATGAAGCTGTTCAGAAATCTGTAGACGTATTGGCTACTTCCACCTACTATACTTTCACTTGTGGTCCTGTAGAGCTTGATGTCGTGTTTACCGCTCCTCAATTGATTGATGATCTTGATTTATTGTCAACTCCTATAAACTATGTTTCTTATCGTGTACGTTCATTAGATAAAAAAACTCATGATGTACAATTCTATATGGAGACAACTCCTGAACTGGCTATTAACGAAAGTAACCAGCCTACTGTTGCTCGTACCTTATCAAAGAATGGTATCAGTTATGTAGAAGCAGGTTCAATCGATCAACCAATATGTGACCGAAGAGGTGACTTGATTTGTGCTGATTGGGGTTATGCATATCTTGCTAGTACGAATGGATCAGGTAAATCAGTCAGTTTGGGAGACTATTACGGAATGAAAGAATCATTCGTGAAAAATGGCACATTAGCCACTACAAAGACTAAATGGACAACTCGTAAAGAGGAAGATAATCCGGCTATGGCATATGTTCACAATCTCGGTTCTGTCTCTAATAGCGGAAAAGAAGGATTCATGATGCTTGGTTATGATGACATTTACTCTATTGAGTATATGTACGAGAAGCGTATGGGCTATTGGAAGCATGATGGCAAAGTGACTATCTTCGATGCTTTCGAAAAATTGAGAGACAACTATCAGGCTATTATGGAACGTTGTCGCGCCTTTGACGAACTTATTTATGACGATGCAGAAAAGGCAGGCGGCAAAAAATATGCAGAAATCTGTTCGGCATCTTATCGCCAAGTGATCTCTGCTCATAAACTCTTTACTGATAAAGAAGGTAACTTGTTATGGTTCTCTAAAGAAAACAACAGTAATGGTTGTGTAAATACAGTAGACCTAACTTATCCATCCGCACCACTATTTTTGGTTTATAACCCTGAATTACAGAAAGCTATGATGACTAGTATCTTTGAGTATAGTGCTAGCGGTCGTTGGAACAAACCTTTTCCAGCACACGATTTAGGGACTTATCCTATTGCTAATGGTCAAGTGTATGGAGGTGACATGCCAATTGAAGAAGGAGGTAACATGGTAATTCTTGCTGCTGCTATTAGCAAAATCGAAGGAAATGCTGATTATGTAAAAAAATATTGGGATCTCTTAACTACTTGGACAAACTATCTCGTAGAGTATGGACAGGACCCGGAGAACCAATTATGCACTGATGACTTCGCCGGTCATTGGGCCCATAATGCCAATCTTTCAGTAAAAGCGATCATGGGTGTAGCCGGATATAGCGAAATGGCGCATATGCTTGGTTTATATGATGTTGCAGAGAAATATGCAGGTATAGCCAAGAAAATGGCGGTGAAATGGGAAGAAATGGCAAATGAAGGTGATCATTACCGCCTTGCTTTCGACCGTGAGAATACCTGGAGTCAGAAATATAATATGATTTGGGACAAAATGTGGAATTTGAATTTATTCCCAAATAATGTAATCGACAAAGAAATTAACTATTATTTGACGAAACAGAATCCTTACGGATTGCCATTGGACTCCCGCAAAGAGTATACAAAGTCTGACTGGATTATGTGGACAGCTGCTATGTCTTCAGATTTAGAAACTTTCAAGAAATTCATAGATCCACTCTATAAATATATCAATGAAACTACTTCGCGGGTACCTATCAGTGATTGGCATCACACAGACAGTGGTGAATGGGTTGGGTTTAAAGCGCGTTCGGTTATTGGAGGATACTGGATGCAAGTGTTAATGGACAAAACTCGATGAAATGTTTAATTAACTATACATTTATTATTAACTAGAATGAAAAACATGAAATGTAAAATGAAAAAAGTATTGAAGGAATGGCGGTGGATATTGCTGGCATTATTCACGATTTGCATTTGTAGTTGTAAGGACGATGACAATGTAGAGACTGGAGCCTTTGATCCATCAAAACCTGTAGCAATTTCTGATTTTACTCCGAAAGAAGGAGGAGCCTATCAGAAACTATTGATTTATGGTGAAAATTTCGGAACAGATGTTTCGAAGGTAAAAGTGAAGATTGGTGGCAAAGATGCTATTGTTATTAATGTAAAAAGTACTTATGTTTACTGTTTTGTTCCTTCAGGAGCTTTTAGTGGTGAAATTGAAATCACTGTAGGAGAAGGAGAGAATGCAGTAACAACGACTGCGAGTACTACTTTTAGCTATGAGAAAAAGATGGTAGTAGGTACGCTTTGTGGCTATCGCAATAATCGTGATGATCAAGGTTGGAGAGACGGACCATTTGATGGACCGGAAGGTGTCAAATGCTGTGGCTTTAGCGATAACGGACGATTAGCTTTTGATCCGTTGAATAAGGATCATTTGTATATTTGTTACGATGGACATAAAGCTATACAGTTGATCGATTTAAAAAATCGTATGCTTTCTTCTCCTTTGAATATCAATACTATACCTACTAATCGTATACGAAGCATTGCTTTCAATAAGAAGATAGAAGGATATGCTGATGAGGCAGAATATATGATTGTAGCTATTGATTATGATGGTAAGGGAGATGAAAGTCCTAGTGTATATATTATTAAACGTAATGCGGATGGTACATTCGATGATAGATCTGATATACAATTGATAGCTGCTTACAAACAATGTAATGGAGCTACTATTCATCCAATCAACGGAGAATTGTATTTTAATAGTTATGAAAAGGGACAAGTATTTCGTTTAGACTTGGTTGATTACTTTAAAACTATTAAGAATGGTGGAAGTTGGGATCCTATAGTAAAGAACAATCCTAATACTTTTAAGCAGTTATTCACTATTGCTGACCCAAGTTGGGAATTTCAGATTTTCATTCATCCTACTGGAAAGTATGCTTATTTTGGTGTGATTAACAATCATTATTTCATGCGTTCCGACTATGACGAGATAAAAAAGGAATTTATTACCCCGTATAATTTTGTCGGGGGATATAAACAGTCAGGTTATAGGGATGATGTAGGAACTGAGGCACGTATGAATAATCCTTGTCAAGGAGTATTTGTGAAAAATCTGGATTATACTGGTGAAGAAGAGTATGATTTCTATTTTGTAGATCGATTAAACTTCTGTGTACGTAAAGTAACTCCAGAAGGTATCGTATCGACCTATGCGGGACGAGGAGCGTCAACTTCCTTAGCTGACGGAAACCAATGGGGAACTGATGATGGTGACCTACGAGAAGTGGCTCGTTTCCGTGATGTAAGTGGACTTGTTTATGATGATGCGAAAGAGATGTTTTATGTACATGATCAGGTGGGACATACTATTCGCACTATTTCAATGGAGCAAGAAGAGAATGTAGCCGGTGACGAGAATATACCGGAAGATGAATCAACAGTGGAATCTAACGAATAAACACATTTATCAGATTATGAAAAAATATTTAGCCATTTTTTTGTTGATGCTGGTTGTCCCATTGACGATTTCTGCACAACAAACAATTACCGTGACTGGTACGGTTACCGACACACAAGATGAGCCGATGATTGGTGTTAATATCACTGTAAAGGATGTAGCAGGTTTGGGAACCATTACGGATATCAATGGTAATTTTTCTATAAAGATGGAACCTTATCATCGACTAGTCTTCTCATACATCGGATATGATGATGTGGAAGTACTTGTAAAAGAACAGCATACTGTTAATGTAAAGATGAAAGAATCAGAGGCTAGTGTACTGGATGAGGTTGTGGTAACTGGTATGGGGGCACAGAAAAAACTGACAGTGACGGGAGCTGTAACCAATGTGAATGTGGGAGATTTAAAACGTTTCCCTACTTCCAATATGTCTAACGCTTTGGCCGGTAATGTTCCGGGTATTATTGCCCGACAAACTTCCGGACAACCGGGAAAAAGTACTTCTGAGTTTTGGATACGTGGTATTTCTACTTTTGGAGCTAGTTCAAGTGCTTATATTCTGGTGGATGGCTTTGAACGTAGCAGTTTGGATGAACTTAACATTGAAGACATCGAATCATTCACAGTATTGAAAGATGCGTCAGCTACTGCTATTTATGGTTCTAAAGGTGCAAATGGTGTAGTATTGATTACAACAAAACGTGGTAAAGCTGGAAAAATCAATATTGATGCCAAGGTAGAAACTTCTTATAATACGCGTACTATCACTCCGGAATTTGTAGACGGTCTTTCGTATGCCAGTCTGATGAACGAAGCATTAGTGACTCGCAATTTAGGAATGGCCTATCAACCGGAAGAATTAGAGTTATTTCGTACACAAATGGATCCGGATTTCTATCCGAATGTGGACTGGATGGATTTGATCCTAAAAAACGGAGCATGGAGTTATCGCGCTAACTTGAACATGAATGGTGGTGGTAACACTGCTCGTTATTTTGTTTCTGCAAGTTATACGGAAGATCAAGGTATGTATAACACAGACCAAACGTTACGTGATGATTACGATACAAATGCCAACTATAAAAAGTGGAATTATCGTATGAATGTTGATATAGATATCACCAAATCGACTTTATTGAAACTAGGTATAGCAGGTTCATTAGCCAAACGTAATAGTCCAGGACTGGCTGATAACGAGATGTTATGGGGCATGCTTTTCGGATACAATCCTATTGCAACGCCTGTATACTATTCCAATGGATATGCGCCTATTTCCCACCGGGATAACGTAAACAAACTTAATCCCTGGGTTGCATCTACGCAAACTGGATACAATGAAGATTGGCAGAATAATGTACAAACTAATGTTACATTAGAACAAAATTTTGATTTCATTACCAAGGGATTGAAGTTTGTAGGACGTTTTGGCTATGATACAGACAACAGTAACTGGATTAATCGTCATCGTCAACCAGATTTGTATAAAGCGAACGGACGTAGACAAGAAACGGGAGAGATTATTTATGAGAAAATGTTCTCCGCATATGACATGACACAATCAAGTGGTAGCTCTGGCAAACGTCGTGAATTCCTTGATTTACTGTTAAGCTGGGAACGTGCTTTCGGAAATCATCATGGAGGAGTTACTTTCCGTTACACACAAGATAGTGAGAAGCGGACAGTAGACATTGGTACGGATATTAAGAATGGAGTATCAAAACGTAATCAAGGGTTAGCAGGACGATTTACTTATAACTGGAACTATCGTTACTTTGTTGATTTTAATTTTGGTTATACCGGATCGGAAAATTTTGCACCAGGAAATCAATTCGGTTTCTTCCCGGCTTTTTCTCTTGCATGGAACGTTGCCGAAGAGTCATTTGTTAAGAATAACTTGAAGTGGATGAATATGTTTAAAATACGTTATTCTCATGGTAAGGTAGGTAATGATAATATTGGGGATAACAACCGTTTCCCATACTTATATACTATAGCCACTACAGGATATAACAGCGAAGGCAAGCCTAATTATGTATATAACTGGGGATTTGGTGATTATGGAAAATCATTCATAGGAACTCATTACACACAGATGGCTTCTAATGGCATTACTTGGGAAGTTGCGACTAAGGATGACCTGGGGATTGATCTTTCTTTGTTTAATGACAAATTTACAGCGACAGTTGACTATTTCCACGAAAAACGTACAGGTATTTTTTTAACACGTGAGTTTTTGCCTGACATTACAGGTCTTGAGAGCAAACCTAAAGCGAATGTAGGTGAAGTGAAATCTCAAGGTTTTGATGGCAATTTTGCTCTTAAGCAGAAACTGGGTGAGGTGGATATGACTATTCGTGGGAATATAACTTATAGTAAGAATGAAGTGCTCGAAAAGGATGAAGAGAATCAAGTCTATTCTTATTTATATCAAAAAGGGTATCGTGTAGATCAAGTTAAAGGATTGATAGCTGAAGGATTGTTTGCTGATTACGATGATATTCGTACCAGCCCGAAACAAGAGTTCGGTACAGTGCAGCCTGGAGATATCAAATATAAAGATGTAAATGGTGATGGTGTTGTAAACGATAATGATAAAGTTGCTATTGGCGCTACTACCACTCCAAACTTAGTATATGGTATAGGAGCATCTTTCGCATGGAAAGGAATTGATGTAAATGTTCACTTCCAAGGTGCCGGTAAATCCACTTTCCCTATTTATGGTAAGTGTGTATATGCATTCAGCGAAAGTGACTGGGGAAATATCTTTAAAGATATGATAAGTGATCGTTGGGTAGATTCAGAGACTGCTGCCAAACTGGGATTGCATGCTAATGAGAACCCCAATGCAACATATCCGCGTTTAACTTATGGGGAAAATAAAAACAACCAACAAACCTCTACTTATTGGATGCGTGATGGTCGATATATTCGTTTGAAGAATCTGGATATCGGTTATACTTTGCCAAAAAGCATAGTCAATAAACTGCACTTCAATAATATTCGTATCTATATTGCAGGATCAAACCTGATTACATGGTCTAAGTTCAAAACATGGGACCCGGAAACTGGCAATCCGCGGGGTGAAGCCTATCCGCTAACAAAATCAGTTACTATGGGTTTATCTGTTAACTTATAAAAATACTAAGAGATTATGATAAAGAAGATTTATATATTATTATTAACCGTATTAGGGATGGGAGTAATTTCTTCTTGCTCTGATTACCTGAATTCGGAGAAATATTTTAAGGATCGTCTGACACTGGAGAAAACTTTCGAAAGTAAGGATCATGTGGAAGAATGGTTAGCTTATGCTTTTTCATTTATAAAAAATGAAAACTATGAGGTGACGACTAAAGGACCAAGTGAGAATTCGTTTTGTTTTTCAGACGATATGTATTATGGTGACCGCGATAAGACAATCGATGCAACAAAGAATGAATTGTCATATAATATGTTCAAGTTAGGAGAATATGATGAGAATACTTATAATGTTGGGGCATGGGGGGCATGTTATAAAGGAATTTTCCAAGCATCAGTATTTATCCATAATGTTGACCGGTGTCAAGAGATGGCTGATTGGGAAATACTAGATTATAAGGGGCAGGCTCGTTTTGTTCGTGCTTACTATTACTGGTTGCTCTTACGTCGTTATGGTCCAGTGCCTATTATGCCGGACGAAGGAGTGGATTATACTCAAAGTTATGATCAAATAGCTACTCCACGTAGCTCATACGAAGAAGTGGCACAATATATCAGTGACGAAATGGTACAGGCTACTAAAGAGTTACAATATGATCGTCGTACTGATAATTATGCTATAGGCCGACCTACTCGTGGAGCTGCATTGGCAGTTCGTGCTTATGCACTGATTTTTGCAGCTAGTCCGTTTGCTAATGGAAATAATGATGAATATGCGCAGCAATTGGTAGATGATGAAGGGCGTCGTTTGCTTTCTTCCGAATATAGTGAAGAAAAATGGGCAAAAGCTGCTGCCGCTTGCCGTGATGTCATCGATTTAGATGTTTATGAGTTGAATATTGTAAATAAATCCACATCTGATAATGGACCTTCTGAACGTCCGACTGTTACTCCACCGGCTGATGGCGAGTTTTCCAATCAACCCTGGCCAAAAGGATGGACAAATATTGACCCGCTCAGATCATATCGTACTATCTTTGATGGTACTATATTACCTGCAAACAATAAAGAACTGATATTTACACGCGGGGCAACAAATATAGATATGTTGGTACTTCATCAGATGCCCAAAGATGATGGCGGCTGGAACTGTCATGGTATGACACAGAAAATGCTGGATGCATATTATATGAATAATGGTAGTAATGAGCCGGGTATGAACTCTATGTATCAAGGAGTAGCTAATTATCAAGGTATTGTAGATACTCGTGAACGTAGAACCGGATTTACTGATTTGCAAGACTTGAAGGATAATAAATATCCGGAATTAGGTTGGAAATATGATCCGAAGAAAGGAGATAACGATCAGGCCAAAACTGGGATGAATGTTTCTTTGCAATATGTAGAACGCGAACCACGATTCTATGCTTCTGTTGCTTATAATGGCTGTACCTGGTATTATTTGAGCCAGACTGAAAGCAAACCTGCCGATGTAAATCAACAAGTTTGGTACTACTTTGGAAGTTCCGATGGTTATCGTAATGACGGTTTCTACTTGCGTACAGGTATAGGAATCAAAAAGTTTGTTCATCCAAACGACTATCCAGGCAATTATGTTGCGAAAGCTGAAACAGCAATTCGCTATGCGGATATTCTACTGCTTTATGCTGAAGCATTGAATGAGTTGACTGGAACATACAATATACCTTCTTGGAATGAGGCGACAACCTACACTATCAGCCGTGATAAAGAACAAATGGAAAGAGGTATTCATCCGGTACGTATTCGTGCCGGGTTGCCTGACTATCCAGACGAATTTTATCTGCAGAGTGGGGTTGATGATATGCGTAAAGCATTAAAACGTGAACGTATGATAGAGTTAATGGGCGAAGGAAAACGTTACTTTGACATTCGCCGTTGGAAAGATGCGCCAGTAGAAGAATCTCTGCAAATATACGGTTGTAATGTCTTTGTTGGTGAAGCTAAGAGAGACGAATTCCATTCGGCAATTCCTGTTTACAATCTCCCGTCTACTTTCTCGGAAAAGCTATGGTTATGGCCTATCAAACATAGTGAGTTGAAACGTAATTCACGTTTAACACAGAACCCAGGATGGACAATGTATGATTAATTCTAAACATAAAGACTTATATATGAAGAAAATATATACTTTGGCAGCTTTGGCTGCAATGACAATGTTGGGAACTTCCTGCAATTCGGAATGGGAAGATGAACAATATGAGCACTACATTTCTTTCAGTTCACAACTGGATAGTAAGGGAGTGACGAATATATATGTACCTTATAGCCGCCATGATGCAGAAGGAAATTATGCAGAAGGAGGAGAAGGGAGGTCCAATTATCAGTTACCGATACTTGTTAGTGGTTCTACCGATAATCCAAGTAATGTCACTGTACACGTAGCACATGATGCTGATACATTGAATATTTTGAATTACGCTCGTTACGCTACACGTACAGAACTATATTATGAGGATATGGGAGCAGAAGGATTGGCATACGCTTCATATCCAGAATCTCTACAGATAAAAGCAGGAGAAAATAAAGGTTTACTGGATCTTAAATTTGATTTTCGCAACATTGATATGTCAGAAAAATGGGTACTTCCATTGCAGATTGTAGACGACGCGTCTTACAACTACGTAGCTCATCCACGTAAAGACTATGCTAAGGCGATATTGAGAATCTTCCCATTTAATGATTACTCTGGCGATTATTCTGGTACAGGAATAACCAACAAGGTGGTGACGGGATATGATGGAGATGGTAAACCGATAGAAACAGCAGAATCTATCACAAAATCGTCAATAAGAGGGTATGTGATAGATGAACAGACTATTTTTACGTATGCAGGAATAGTAGATGAGGATTATACAGACCGTAGAAAGTATAAAATCAAATTTGCTTTTAATGGTGAGACGAATGGTTCGGTTACTATTTCCTGTGATAATGCAGAAGAGATTGGATTTGAATTAAACAAGGACGTGACTCCTTCATTTCGTATTTCTTCATCAATGGATGACGCGAAGCCTTATCTGGAACACCGTTATGTAATAATTAATAATGTTGATTATTATTTCAATTATATACCAGTGGAAGGTACCATCATTCGCTATCATGTAAAAGGTACATTGACATTATCACGTGATATCAATACTCAGATTCCAGACGAAGATCAAGCAATTGAATGGTAGTTTCTATTAATCGCTAATCTAATGATTCAAGAAGAGGGTGAAGTTCAAGTTATTGAATTCACCCTCTTCTCTTATTTTGAAAAGTTATTTTAGGACTGATTGTGTGCCGTTTATTGTCAAATATCCTAAAGCATACTATTTCGTTTCTGCAACTGTAGAATACGTCACGCTCCCTAGCTTCCCGTCATTACTCAGTGTCTCAGCTTGAATAATCAATGGCGTGGAATACTGATTATTGTAACATTCGATCACTGCCTTTCCATTTTCATCCGTCTGCACAGTCGGATTCCAGTAAAGAGTTCGTCTTTTGTCTGCTTTATCCATGTATAATTCTTTATCTATATAAGCAGGAGAATAATACTCCAATGCCGGTGTATATCCCTGCATAACAGTCTGCCGGGTACCAAGAGCCGCAGTCTCGTGTTTATTCAGAACATCATGTCTGGGCAATGGAATGAGGTAGAAAATACTATATTTGTCCAGTTCCGATACATCTACATCATTGGAATTAGACATTTTGGTATTCTCCCTTACACAGTATTTGTTGGTTTGTGAGAATTTCGGGAAATCAGGCGTTTGCTGCGTCCTCAGCGGGAGCGGCCTCCTGGTTGCCCTGCTTGCCTTCCAGCACAGCGTCAGCCATAGCGCCAGCGATCAGCTTGACAGCGCGGATCGCGTCGTCGTTGCCGGGGATGACGTAGTCGATCTCGTCGGGGTTGCAGTTGGTATCAACGATAGCCACGATGGGGATGTTCAGCTTGCGGGCCTCAGCAACAGCGATGCGCTCCTTGTGGGGGTCAACGATGAACATGGCCTTGGGCAGGGTCTTCATGTTCTTGACGCCGCCCAGGTACTTGTCCAGCTTCTCCATCT
>OGJO01000413.1_pt1 | contig 27243 bp, 32 predicted proteins | sample 1572121 | NCBI WGS metagenome assembly OGJO01 (sample SAMEA2582081, study PRJEB24529) | metagenome | biome: Human gut stool | place: China | collected 2011
TCGACTGACCGCCTTTTTAACAATAAAGTTAGTGCCAGCTGGGGCGCATCACGAATTATGAAAAGGTTCTTGCCGGATAACTCCATTCATGATCTACGCCATACATACGCAACTAAATTATTATCAAATGGCGTAGATATAAAAACCGTATCCGCCCTATTAGGTGATAGTATACAAACGGTCTTAATAACATATGTTCATTTTTCAGATGATATGCGATTAAAGGCAGCTGATAAAGTTGCCGATATTTTCGGCTAATTATTTTTGACGAATTTCTGCCGTTTTAATAACAAACCCTATTAAACATGGTATTTTGTAGTCTGTATTTTATATCAATATATTATATCGGATATAATGTGTTTTATCCATAAAATGGCATAATGTAGTTTTTAACTAATTGGCCAAAACAATTTTTAAGAATTTATATCCACAAAATCATATAGTTTATTATGAAATTTTTGCCGTATTTTTGCCGTCAAAAACAAAAAAGAGGGGTACCGCTATGGTACCCCTTTATTATTAGTCTAATTCAACAAGGCGTTTCAATTCGCCGTTTACAAACCACATTTCACATCGTACGTTGTTATGGTCTGTTAGTGTTGCGGTATATAAACCGTCTTTCTTTGGGTTTACTTCTTCCGCGAACATATGAGTTTTGCCTTCAAATGTAAATGTTTTCATATAGTTTACTCCTTTTGTTAAAAACGGTATGCCGTAAACCGTACGGCGCGGAGATAATCGGATCACCTACCATTTCGCAAATGTATAAAGTGCGCTGGCCCCTTTGAAATGCTTACCGTCAAAATGCGCTAGGCCTTGAAAGTCGCCAGCTTGATAACCTACCGTTTCATATACCTTGCCTGTTTCCAGTACTGTAACGCCACCCATTACACGATGCACTTTATTAAGATTAATCTTATATACATCAATCTTTTGTTCATCGGTATTTTCTACAACCGCCGTTCTATCGCTTTTTGCCGTGGCTTCCTTTGGAATAGTAGGCGATTTTTCTTTAATAGCGTTTTTCGTAACTACTGCCGCATCATGTAGCGTTGGCGCTTGCGTATAATATGTTACTACCGGCTGCGCCGTTTCCTTATACGCAATAACTTCCTTCGCTACATTTGGCGATACGTTAAGCGCTTCCCCTAATTTGTTAGGGTTCTTAGCTATAGTCTGATTGATAATAACCGGTTCTTGTAGCTTTTTGGTATGCATCATATTATAGGCGAACAGGCCAGCAACTACCACCAGCAGCATAAGCAATGCTACTGTGATAACTGGCAAATACGCCTTTATGAATTGCTTGATAGTATCCATACAATACCCCCGTTAGATAGGCCAATTCAATACTAAATCCGCATCAAATTCCTTACCTTCAATGTTTTCAGTAAATGTATATTGCCACAAATTAGCGCCTTCATAATCGCATTGGCTATTTAATTGTGCGCACCAAATAGCGCAACCGCCCAACTGGCTAATATCTAGTACATTTACTAACCAGTCATAACTAGCATATAGGCCTGTATTTACGTAACCAGCTTGCCATAATTTATTGATGAACACGCTGCATATATTAGTTAGTTGCTGGTCTGTTGGCATGCCGCGTTCTGCCTTGTAGTCGTCAGCATCTTCCATATCGAACCATACGCCCATTGGCAACTTATCCACAGTTAAACCGGCATCATTAAGTGTATTTAAAACGAATTCCGCTTCTTCGGCTGCGTGTTCTTCGTTCATAGCATACGAATAATGATATACGCCAACTGCTAAACCGGCATTAATAGCACCATTAATATTGTTATAGAATTCACTATCTAAATTACCACGGCCATAACCGATGCGAATGATCGCAAAATCAAACCCGTTAGCCTTGACCGCGCCCCAATCAACTACGCCGTTATTTTCGCTTACGTCTATACCTCTCATGGTACCCCCTTATAATTTCACCTTGTTTTCAATTTTTGTTCGGATTAAATCAAGGAATTTACCTAGCATAGCATTTCCGCCGTCGCGTAGGTTTTCCATAATAGATAGGAATTCACAGGAACCCAAATATAACCAAACCAACGATACCGCGAATTGCTTTTGCCCGCTCATTTCATCGAATAATACGGCCGCCATTGTGGCTGCGATATACGTTAAAACTTTAAACACAAAACCTTTTCGCATGTATCGGCTAGAAATTAAACCTTTTTCAAACGCCAACGGTATTGCGCGATATTTTTCCCATACGGCTATTTGGTCTTTATCATATCCGTATTCATCAATTAACATTTGATAGGCAATAGCCGCCCATTTAGTGAAAAGGTCGATGAATACCAATAAAATAAACACGCCCAAAATCTGGACGTGTTTAATTCCAATTACCCATATAGCAACGGCCGCCGCACCGCTTAATATTGCTTTCAGTACAAAACTATCTGTTAAAGAGTTCCAACCCTCAACAAAAAACTTTAAAATAAACTCCATTATGCGCCCCTTATTTAACCTTACCTAAACCATAAACGCTGCGCGCTATATTGGCTTTTCTCATATTGATTTTGTCTAATTGTTCCCTCTTTTGTTCGCCGCTCATGCGTTCATTATTTATGATCGCTTTAGATGCTTTGTTCAAACCTTTTAGGCTATCACTTGCATTTTTGAGTTTTGCGAATTCTTTGGCATCGTATCCGTCTGGCCGTTGCCCTGTTAGTTTGAATTCATTATGTAATTTTTCTTGTTCCTTATAATCATCATAAACACGTTGTACGCTATTAGATGATTGATAAGGTGCCGCGGTAAACCCTCTTAACCCCGGTGCTTCGTACCATTTTTTAGATGCATTGTTTTCTTTTGCACCAGTAGCCGCATCAATGCCGCTTAAACCTAAACCAGCAAGGCCGCCGCCGTACCCTCTAATAGTATTGTCTACTATATACGGTGAAACGTTGATTTTATCGCCTACGAATTTTGCAACTTCGCTTGTATTCGCTCCATATTGTAGGCGTGCCGGTAAATTTTCTTGAGATTGTGGAATAATATTGCGTTGTCTGAATAAGGAATAATTTGTCATAGCTTCAACAACCGGTATCATAGCCGTAGGCATGAAACTAGGTGCAAGGCTATCCATTACCCTCTCACCGAACCCATTAAAACCTACGCTTTTACGATTGTTTTTTGCATCATCAAAATACTGTAACATACGTTCAAACGATGTACCGAATAACACGCCGGCTTCAAACGGCTTAGGAATACGATACATATTTTCTTTGCCCGGAATAATCCAGAACGTATCTTTTTCCCATTGTGGCAACTCTTGGTATCGTTCATCATCTTTATTCATGTACCATAGCAAGATACTTGGTAACGTGATATATAGCATAGTTTTAACCGTCATACCGCGCGGATCTTCTTTAAAAGCACGTGCCATTTTGTCGGCGCCTTGAATTGTAGCATTAAAAAAGGCTACTACTCTATTTGCCGTTTTCGTATGCGAACCCCTACGGCTGAAATCTAGCGTTATATCACGGCTTTCAAGCGCTGCTTCTCTTGCAGTTAAAGGCTTTCTATCTTTCCCAAATAGGCGATTATATAACCCGGTATAACCTTTTCTTGCATTGTCATATTCCGCCAATCGTGTTGCCATTTCTGTTGCTTCACTCATAGCGCGTAATACTTCAATAGGGTTTTTAATCAATTTAGTAGCCTTACTTTCACGACTCATGATATCGCGTAATTTGCCGCCTAAATAGTCGCGGTCTAACGAAACCATTGCCGCATGTGCCGCGCCAGATTTTTGATACTCCCAGAATAAATCGCCTTTTTTAAGATATAGCGCTAACCCTTTAAAAGTATCAATAACAGGAATAAAACCATGTTTGGAATAAATAGATGCGCCTATCATATCGCGTACAGGGTTCCGCAAGATAAATTCTGGTGATAATGTAGCCCCGGCGCGCAACCAGTTAGCCGGATACGATAATATTTTGGCAACCATGTTTGATTGTTCCCTATCTAATACGCGCATCGTTTGAATAAGTTCCGGTGTTGTTTCATATGTTGCTTTCTTTCCGTTTTCCCAAACATTAAATGTATTATCTGTTTTTGCTTTATCGCCATTTACACGTTCTATAATTTGCCCCATGCCTTTTTTATCGGCTAATTTTGCAAATGTACGGCCAACGTGATTGCGTTCTATTGCATTAACAAATTGGAAAGTGTTTTTAATAATACTTTCCAACGGATTTATAATATCGCGCGTACTACCTTTTAACCGCTTGACCGGACTAGATACATCAATAAACCCCTTGCCACCGGATAAGAATGATTGCATACCTACGTCTGACATATCACGGAAAAATGGAATATAATGCGGGTACATTTTGCGCATTGTATGATATGCTTTTGCCGTCAACATACCTTCTTTAACCAGCATTGCCAATAGATAATCTTGATATTTATAGATTTCTTTGGCAGCCTTTTGAAAGCGTTCATTTCCGGCATGTTTACCCAATACGGCAGCATCTTCGGTATAATCAAACGTTGCTTTTTGTTTGTTCTTATGTAGATCTAAATCATGCAACGCTACAAGATAAGTTGAAAAATCTTTTTGTTCGTTTTTATTGAAATTTTTCACAATATCTTCAAATGCTTTAATTCCGTGTTCTGGCGCACCGTGTTCAAGAAGCGCTTCCGCCTTACCAGCCCAGCCGCGCGCAAGCGACGCTTGCAAAAATAAGTTATCTTCAAACGCTATTTTTTCGCCGGTTTCGCGCTCAATCTGATCCATTAATTCTTTTAGCGGGTATAACTCATCAACAAACATTGTATACGCTTCACTTTTTGCTTTGTTGATTACGTCGCGTATTTCGCCATTTTTGGCAGCATCAATAGCTTGGATTACTTTACCTTTACTTTCAAACGAAATACTACCCTTTACACGTTCCGCCCCGCCTTGACGGTGCCATTCATGAACCAGCTTTGATAATTTATTGGTTATGCCGTTCAATTCCGGTTCTTTCGCAATCGCTTCCGTAAAGTGTTTATAGAATTCTGGGAATTCCCGTTTTGCTTTGGTGCGATCACTTACATAGTCCTTAAAGAATTCTGCGTAACCTTCGCCGCGTATACCGTCCATACCTAACTTGTTGTATGCTTTACCGAACCGGTCTTGAATTACGCCGTTAAATTCGTTATTAAATCGCGCATCTTTACTAAAATTAAAATAATTATCCACGTAATGGCCTAACTCATGCATGATTGTTGGAATTTCGCCATAATTACCGCTACGAATTACATCGGTTTTAGTATTGTACCAGCCGCGTACGTTATCACGGCCCAAACGGCCACTTTTCACGCGTTGATTGAATAAGTTATTAACCGCATCAAGAATTTCCTTACGTGTTACGCTTCGGCCTAACCGCCCTACTTCATCAATGCCAGTATGTGGCGTTTCATTACCTTTAGCGCTATATTGTAGCGGTTCCGTAGGTCTAACGCCTTTACTTTCCATGTATCTATTCGCCATTGCTTCGTTGCCGTCAAAGGCTTTTACAACCGCATCGCGTACTTGCTCATGCGTTGCATTGTCTAAAAGCTGGCTTGGTTGCTGCGCGTATTTGCTCACGCCACCTTCTGCCGGTTCTGCTTGCATCAACTTCAATTCTTGCGTATCTGCAATTAGTTCGGCAGCACGATCACGGCGAACCGTTTCCATGTATTCGTTGTTCAATCGTTCAACTGGTACATCTAGGCTTTCAGATAATCGAACCTTCACCGCATCAATTTCCGTTTTGGAAATATCTGGCTTTGTAGCTTTGTTTAAATATTTCAATATTTCCGTATTAGAATTTACTTTATTTTCTAATTCGGTATATCGTGGCTCAGATGCATCATTTTTCAATTCATTTATGATAGTTTCTTTTGCTTTTTGCGGTAAATCGTCAAGTGCATTTCGTAAACTTTCGTTTGGTGCATCTTCTTCGTACCTAAATTGAGTACTTGCATCATTTTCAAGTGCTTTTTCTTCAAATTTAGGTTTTTCACCCTCTACAAAGTCAGTATTTATACGGTCTTTTGGCTGAAATTCATTTATTTCGCCTGTACGGGTCGTTTCACCTTCGCCTTGATAGTTTATACCTAAATCTTCGTTTTTAACTGATTTTTTATCGGTATTTTCTACAAAACTGTTTAAATTGGTATGTGGTTCTTCGCCGCTTACTGGTTTTTCGTTTTCTATAAACTCATCTTTGAATGGTTGCTCATAGTTTCGATAATTAGGGTCTAGCGTATTATCTTTAAACGATACATCACGTGGCCCATTTTCATATTTGCCGTAATTGCCTTTAAAGGTATTTTCTGCAATTTCTGCACGCATTGCATCATTTGCTACTGCTGGATCTGGTCTTTCGTATGTTTCACGAATGATTTTCGCCATTTCCGCCGGTGTTGCATCTGGGCGTGCGCGCATCGCTTCAAGTGCTGCGCTTTCTGTATTGTGTAATTCCCATACGCTGAAATCAACTTGCGTGCGCCAGTCCCACGGATCTAAACCGCGACTTTCTGCAAATTTCAATAAACCTTTTTCGCCGTTCAATCTATCGCCAGTAAATTGAACCAAACCACGGGAACCGTAGCCGTCGCCACTTGTAACCGTTGTACTAAAACTACTTTCGGCGCCAATATTACCAGTCATGCCCGCCGCTTCAACGTCGCTTAATCCATTCATGCGGTATCGGTTGTATATATCCGCTTGAATGTTACCGGTTTCACCTTCCATAGGTTGACCGCTCAAACCACTTTCGGAGTATTCGCGCGGTTCTACTGCATTAATTGGTTCCTCTGGTACTGGTACGTCATCAAACGCATTATACATAACGCCTTCTTCAAGTTTTGGCGCATCTTTTGTGAAATGTTCGCCGATATCTTCAAAGGCGTTAGATGCCTTTTCTTTAATGTGTTCCGCTGCACGCCCTACACGTTCACCGATTGCCCCAGATACCTTTTTAGGTGTTGCCCCGTGTATCATGGCAGCCGGTAAAAATACGTCGCCCCATAAGTTAGTAGGGTTCATGGCTATATTTTTAGCAAATTCCCCCGGGTCGTCAATCAAGCGTTCTACTGGCTCAGCCACGGGGTCTACTATAAGATTTTTCGCCGTAGCTACATATTTATTCCCTAAAATTCCGTCCGGTGCCGTTCCTTCGTTTTCTGCGGTTGCATTGGCGTTATACATATCAACCGTATCACTTACAATCGTAGGTGCGGCAAGTACGCCGGCAGCTATTCGAACCGGTGGTGGAACATACGGAGTAATTGCCAGATAACCGGCTGGTTTACCAACTGCGGCGTTATAGGTTTCTACTCTTGCCTTACCTAACCCCGGCGTAGCATGTTCGTTGACAAAGTCGCCGTTATCGTCAAATTCAGAAAAGTGGCCGCCGTTAGCATCAATCGCATTGGCAGCACTTTTAGAATACTCATTACCTAAATTGTTTGATTTGTTTACTACATCATCTTTCCACGCCGTTAACGTATTGCCTACATTATCATTGATTTCCTTACCGGTTTTATCAATCCATTCAATATTGTTTTTAACGCCATTAGCAACATATTCGGCATTATTTTTAACGCTGTCCCAAAACGTAGGCTTGGGCGCGTTGCCTACATCATAACCGTATTCGGTTGTAATATCTTCAAAGGCGTTGTTATTTCCAACTGCCTTGCCGTATTGGCTTGTAATATCATCAAACGCACCCATAGTCTACCCCTTTATATTTAATAAGACTTTAACCACGATTTATATTGACCGTATCCGGCCGCATCAAGTTCCGCTGCTATCTGATCATCGCTCCAGCCTTGCGCTGAAAGTTCATTCATTCGCTTGGAAATTGCTGCTTGTTCTTCGCTTGAATAAGTAGGTTGCCGTTTAACTGTTGGCGTTCCAGCAGCACCACCACCGCCAGCAGTAGGCGCACCACTTAACGCGCTTTGTAACTGCCCGTAATAAGGACTTTCTGTTTCTGCTTTGTCTGGGTTAGCTTTCACCCATGCGGTATGCTGCGCGGAAAGCGTACGTAATACTTGCGCATTATATCCGCTAGTGCCGGACTGTGTAGCCGTTGCCGGTTTTACATGAGTACCTACATACTTCATGCTGCCGTCTGTGCCAACAATATACGTTTTACCGTCTGGCATAACTTTAATGTTTTTCGCCCCGAAATTACCGATATTTTTCATTTGACCGTCTGGCGTCATAACAATAACTTGACCGTTCGCAAATTGTTTTGTTTCAACCTTGCCATAACCGCCCATATCTTGAATAGTACCGTCGCCCATGTTGTAACGTACAATATGGCCGTTTTGCGCACTACTAAATTTATAATCCGGTTTATCAAGTGCCGCAATAGAATTCAAGTTATTCATATCAATAGTACCAGCGCCAACTTTACCGGCTAGATAGTTATATCTTGCAACGGCTGGCGCCAACCCTTTAACCCGTTTTGTGTTATAGGTATCTACAACCGGGTTGCCGTCTTTATCCTGTGTAAATACAAGGCTATTCATGATTTGCTGGCGCATTGGTTCAAGCACTTTTTCTTGATATTCGTTGACTTGTTGCATATACATATTGTTAACGTCAGTTTGATATTGTTCGCTGGCTAGGCCTTGCGCCGTTTTAAAATCAAAACCGGCTTTAACTAGGGCCAACGTATTGGCCCCTAGTTGTTTACGTGCTTCACTTGTTACGCTTGCTTTATCTGGTATAGAGTATTGACCCGGCGCTTTATCCGCTTCGGCGTTACCATTTACGGCCGAATTGGGCGCCCCATGAAAAGGTGCGTTTTGTTTTTGTTGCATCATTTCTTGGTATGTTTGCGGTACCCCTGTATTAATACCAGTATTATTTAGATTTTGAAAATTCCATAACCCCGTGTTTTGTTGCGGTTGTGCTGGCGTTGCTGGCATTTGTGGTGCTTGCGCTGCCTGTGCTTGCAACTGCTTTTGTAACGTAGGACTTGGCTCATTCATGTATGCGTTAAAGCGCTGATCAGTAACCGGATTGCTTGGCGCATCTGTGTTAGCTTGCATCGGTTGTGCTGGTGCGGCTGGATTTTGACCGCCCCATAATCCGATATTATTCTTTTGCATCAAGTTATTGGCAAATGTGTTATTGGAATTAGATAATAACTGGTTGATTTGACCGGCGCTATTAGGTTGTTGCATACCCATTCCAACCATGCGGTTATTATTATCCACAATTTGCGGCGTGTTCGGGTCTTGTTCGCCGCCAGCACCACCGCCACCGCCTAGCATTGCTTGATAGCCTTTAGCCATTTTGTTATTTTGTAATGCCCCTAAACGGTGAGAGAAATATTGACCGGCTAATTCACCCAACGCCGCCCATGGTTCAAAGTCTTTAACGTAGATAACGCCCATTGTGTTATTCCTCTACTTTCTCTACTTCTTCTGTTGCTTCCTCTACTGGTTCATCTTTCTTGCTGGATTTTTTAGTTGTTTTTTTAGCTGGCTTTTCTTCCGGTGCTTCTTCTGGCGCTTCTGCTGCTGCATCTGCAATAGCTTTCAATTCATCTTCGTTGATACCTTCGGCCATAATGCCGTTAGCGTAGAATAAATTATCACCAGTACATTGCAATTCATATACGTGTTCAGTATTGCCAGTTGCTTCGCTTAATGTAACCGGTTCATAAGCATTAACCGTCATAATAACTTCGCCAACTACCAATTCACTAACTAATTTTAAACCTTCCGGAGTCAATACCTTTTCTGTGCCTGTGGTTGTTACGCCAAAGGATACAGTTTCAAGGCGATGTGTTTCTTTTTCGCCCATATCATGCAATGCAATTACATCATTAACCGCACCCAACGTGATAACAGTATCACCATTTACAAACGTTTCAATAACCTTGCCACCTTCTGGTGTTGCAATTTCAGTACCCGCTACAAAACAAAAACCTTTCATAAGTCCTCCAAAGAAACCGCCGGAACCTTGCTTAACCATTGTTTGTGCTGGTTGTGCTAGTCCATAGCGTAATGACATAAATCTGTTAAGTAAATCTTCTTGATCCGCGTTATTTAACTGGCTCATAGAGTAGTAATCCTTAGCCGGTTGAATTGCCGCGCTTTGTGTTGTTGCGCCTGTGTTAATAGGGTTTTGCGCTAACCCTTCGCGCTGACCTACTAGGCCGGCAGCAGTACCCGCATTATTCATTTGATTTGCATAACCTTGGTTCATTAGATTTGCTTGATTAATGATGCCGTTTTGTAGGTTATTATAGGTATTACCCCAAAGGCCCATTTTGGCACCGATACCGCTTAAATTATTATTAAGCGCTTGCGTATTGAGTGCAGCCGCTTGGCCTAAATCATTTGAATATTGTGCCGCAAGTGTATTAGATGCGTTCTTGCTAATATCATTTAATGCATTATCTGTAATAGATGAATTCACAATGCCGCGACTTGCTAGGCTAGAAACTGCATTGCCTACAGTTGCCTGTAAATCATTGTTTAACGCTTGCCGTCTAGCATCTGCATAGCCTGTAGGTAGTTGGCCGTTTGTGATGCTATCCATAGCATTTTGATTTTGTAATAATGCGCCGTTGTATTCGTTGGCTAATTGGCTTGCGCCGTTGTTCATTGTATCAACGCTTGCCGCTAACTGATTTGCATACCGCGTGTTATCCGTCAAATTCTTAGCCCCAGCCGTTGAGATTTGATTTTGTAACGCGCCTATTGCGTTCTGGTTAGCTTTGTTACTGTCTAAATAAGCATTATACATGTTGCCATATTGCGGAGTAATAACATTACTTAAAGCTGCATCGCCCATACCTTGCAAGGTGTTGGCGCTTCGATTTGTGTTATTAATCCAATCCATTTGGCCTTGTAATAGTTGCTTTTCGTCAGCCGTTGCCGTAGGTAATTTAGCGTCAATGCTGCTTACCTTCGACTTTTTACCGCCACCGCCGAATAATTGCAAGTCAAATTTAAACATGCTTTTCCTTTCTACAAAGTCGCTTCAAGGTGTTTTCGCACCGTCTTTAGCACTTTGTAATCAAACCCATTATAGGTATAGTCCATACTTGGAACGCGCTCCATATTCCATTTTTTTATGAAACCGCGCACGCTTCGATGTGTTGCCGTTACAATTACATCAAGATCATTCATCTTCATAACTTCCACGATGTACTTGCCTATTACTTTCATATCGCCGTATGTCTGCCAGATAGTAAAATACCGTTGGCCGTCATGTTCGTTGATAGTCCAGAATAAGAACCCAGCATTAGGGAACCATTTGAAATAGTAATTGTATTTGTCTTTGTAGTTATTATTTTCATCGAAATAAAACCCTTCAAGACTAACACGTTCACCCGTGCGCCGTTCATAGTCTTTAATCATGCTTTCAAGGCTTTCAAGTTGCATCGTTAGTCCCCTATTCGTTCTATGCTAAATCTATTGCGATTGCTTCCGGCTTGTAATTGCCTGTCATAATACCCGCTAATAGTCAATTTTAAGCGTTGATTATTATAACCTTGACCGGTAATAGACATTATCACTTCAAGGTTTCTGTTATCATTAATGCGTATTTCTCGACTATCGCGCGTGCTTCCGTCTATTGTGATACGATAATTTCCACTTGGGAAAAATACTGTGTTACGCCATTCTGAACGATCACTAGCCGGCCTATCTACATAAATATTATTAAATGCAGCCGGATTATACTGTACAGAATACGTGCGCCCGTTTTTAATAACTTTTAACGGCGTGTTATCGTCTCCAATACGTGCGTATAATTCGCTTCCATTAAATGGAACCTTAATATTTTGGCCGTTTGTTAATGCTGCATCTGTAGTTAATCCAAACCGGTATGTATGGCCGTTATATTCTAGTACTAAATTAGGCATATTATTCCACCTTCAACCTTGCACCATTAGGGAATAACAATGTATTGTTATTTTCAAACGTTGCTATACGTTGCCATTCATTCATGCCTTTAGTATTTGTATCGAAACGAATAAATGCAGCGTTACTGTTGGCAAAATAAAGCTGAGTACCTAATATACGGTCTTGGTTTGTATTCCACGGAAACATGGCCCCAATACCCCAATATGCAGTACCCCATATACGGTAGTTATTTAATTCACCGAATGTGAAACCGCTATAACCAGCCTTATTGTTAGCAAGATAATCTAAATCGATTGGGTCATTAGAAAGGCCCGGAACCTTTAACGTACCCGTCATAGTGTCGCCAGTTTTACGCACGCAATTTGTAGCATTTGTAGCATTTGTAGCACTATCTGCCGTTGTTGCGCGTGTTGCTACGTCCGCACGTGCTGCATGCGTTGCTTCCGCGACTGTATCAGTCTTTTTGTAATACGCACTTCCTAAACCGTTAACGGTATCCATTACCGTTTCTAATGTTCGGCTTGGGTTATTTGTGAAATTAGCATCGCCAGCAATCTTTTTAATAGCTTCCGCCATTTGATTAAGAATATCTGTTAACGCATATGCTTTACCGTCAACCGTACGCGTACCAATTACGGCATCTGTTGCGGTGTTTACGTTTGGATCATAATACTTGATTGACTTTACACGCGTTGCATCTGTAACGGCAATCGCTACCACTACGCGCAATATTTCTTTCCAATACGTGCCAGTATACACATACATTTTTTCGTTTGTAGTATTGTAGTACATTTTATCCGTTGCCGCTGCTGGTGCATTTGGCTGGCGCATTGGTTCAAGCATTGTACTGCCATAGGTTAGGCCGCCAGATGCTGAACGCTCAATATAAAGATATGACGTATTATTAGCCGGTAAACTCCATGCGCTTTGCTTACGGTTAATCGTTTGGATATAATCAACCGCGCCGTAATCGTTGAAACCATCGGCGAATGATAACAATACAGGCGTTTGGCTGCCGTCAATCATTACGCTTAGGTTATCACCGGTTAAGAATGAGAATTCCCCATTACTTACTTTACCACTTAACAACCTATTACGTAGGCCACCACTAGCACCGCCGCCACCGGTACCACCACCGCCGCCGCTGGCTTTTAATTCCATTTGTTGCGCAACGTTTAACAATTCATCGCGATTTTTCTTAATACTGTCTTGTACTGTGTCGCCCTGTGGCGTTATATCCAAAGGGTATTTTTCTTTATATGCCATTATTAAACCTCTTCATACGTATAATCTAACTGGCGTAACGAAATAGCGCCCTTTTGAACATTGATTTTGAATTGTACATTACGATTTGCACCGCCGCCAATTTTATAAGCCTTTGTGTACTCATTAACATTCATTAATTCTTTGGCCGTATATAGCTTTTCATTCGCATAGTATGTTTTGGTTGCTTTACTTGAAAAGTTAATAGGCTTAGGTTTCTTATTAGATATGCCAACGGTACCATGCCCCGGAATAAGATTATGCGTTACGAAATTGTAGTTCATGATCAACACAAATTGACGTGTTGCCAATCTGTTGCCGCTGATAATTGACGTTTGAATTTGTACCGCATCATCTGTATCTATCGTTTCATCAAGAATACCAATCTTATTGCCGTATGCTATGTATACTTCTTTATCCACATTCACAGCCGCATTAATGCTATGCGTGAATTTTCTTGATGTGAAAACGCCCCTTCCGTCCTCATACCGTGGCAAGTAGTGATATATAAATACCGTTTCGCCATTATATGGTTTAATCCAGATTTGTTTACGGCTGGATATGTACCATACTTCGCAATCTTTCGTTATATACTTCAATAGATATGAATTGATATTCAACCCAGTTTCAAACGGTTGTATTTCTGCATAGGTATTTGTAGGCATGAAAGACATGAAGCCTTGTTCGCCTAAATAATAGCTACGATCATCAACGCTTACCGTAGCACCGCTACAATAGCCGGTAGAGGATAACGGATACACAGTTAAATTCTGTGCATCTGGCGTACCAATTACTTGATACACGCGCCCGTATTCTTTGTATACGATAATTGCACGTGATAAGAAATCAACTGCAATGATGCTGCCTTGGTCTTTATATCCAACATCTACATATTGCGCACTAGATGCATCGTTGCTGTTATGGTTCCATGCGTTGTAGTCGCCAACTGCCGACCAATTCAACCTATGCGAATTAGTCGATGCAATCAGCACGCGCCCGGAATGACTTGATACTATATCACATGCCGGACTTTCAATAGTGGATAACTTACCAGCACCGGAAATGGCTTGCAATTTATCGCCGCTGGCTATGAGAATATCACCGCCAAACGCATGATATTTTGGCCGTTCGGTACCATTTAATGTGCCTAATAGTTTATTAGTACTGAAATCGGTTTCATACAAATTTCGGCCACTAGAAAAGTACCACTTATTACGGTACACATCATGATATAGCGTTTCTATTGGTAGTCCAAAATCATACAATATACGAATACCCGGAACGGTACGGAGTGCGTTGTCTGTTCTATCGAATTCGCATTGTTGCGCCTGTGTTAGCGCTTGCACGTCGATATTCTCCGGCGGGTTGCTCCAATCAAGGCCCAGCCGGAACCCGTTTGTAGTTGCCACCTGTTTAACGCCCATTATGCTATACCTCTTGCCGCCTTAATCTGTTCCGTTATGTAGTCAATGAATTGTTTATCATAAGCAGCATAATCAGTCATAAGTGATTTTTTCTTAACCATGAAAGATATAAGCTGCACTAAATATTGATGAAAGAATTCAGAAAACGGAATAGGGTCGTCTAAATCGTCAACGTGATTTTTCCGTACGCTATAAAATACTTCTTTAACCGTTTCCCCGTCATAGGTTTCAAAGGTTCCGTTAATGATGCGGATAGGATAACCACTCTTAGGAACGAACCCCATAAAGTCGGACGGTACGCCTTTTAGGTTAGGTATATCTGTATTCTTAACTACTTCCCTATCCTTGATGCTAACTAGAATAGTAGTTAGCCAGTCAATAGCTGCGTTAATGTATTGGATATATTCCAACTGTTCATCTAATATTTCGTTAGACTCTACATTAACCAGCGTAATCAATTCGCTTACTACCATAATTCCAGTACCCTTCCGCTATTACGCTTTCATTATTCCCCAAACCTTCATTAATGGATTGCAACGCATTAACCATATTCGCCGTTACGCCGGAAATATCAAGGTTCATAACCCTATATACGATGTAATCAACTAATAACGTCTCTAATTCTGCCGGCAAGCCGCTTTCATCTTCCAGCTTCTTATAGCCAGCAGTCATTATATAATCAACGGTTATTTTCTGCTCATGATCAGCATCAAATACTATCGTTTGTAAATTCAATACATGATAGGCCTGTACGTCCACATCATCGGCTTTTACATTTAACACGCTGATACATTGACCGGGTAGCGTAATCCGTCCGGTACCGTTATCTTCGTGCGTTGCCTGTGCCAAACTAGGGCAGTACTGACCGATAAGGGCATTTAATAGGTGATTGCCTTCGTTGTAATACTCTAACAAATGGTACGGAGTATATTGTTCCTGTGGTGTATCGCCTATTTGCATGAACGCCCTATTGATAACTTGTTTTACGTTCATATTCACCCCATATAAGAATAAAGGCGGGTATTACCCCGCCCATAATTCAAAAATTAGCTTTCTACAACGCCACCAGTTAATAATTGAATAGAGCCGTAGTCTTTATTATTGAATTTTGTTTTTTTAACTTCACCATAGAACGCGATACCATTACCAGCAATGTTGCCGTAGTCGTCTGTTTGTTCAATGTGTTTAGCTGGTCTTGCTACTGCGAAACATGCTGCTTGTCTACCTAACAACATGTTATGACATACATTCGCACTAGATGCGCCTGTGTTATCGCATAATACGCGTTCGTATTCATAAAGAATAACGCCGTCGTATTCGCCTAACGCGCCTGTAAAGATAGGGTTTTTAGAACCGCGAACATTTGCGTTTTGTTGCGCTGCCAACCACTTTGGATCATCTTTCAAATCACGTGCCGCCCATGGATGAACAAGCATGATGTATTTATCCATGCCGTCAACTTTAATTGGTTGTACTTTTGGCGCGTGCATCATTGCTTTGCGTTTAGCACGGGAAATGAGTGTTGTTGTTAATTTATCATTTGCCGTAATGCTGGAATATGTACCGGCAGCACTTGCAGCTACCGCTTCTTTAGAAGAGGAAGGAGTTGAACATAATTCACTCATTAATTTATTATCCAACCAATCAGCAAGCCATTGTGTCAATGCGCCTTTAATTTCTTTCAACATATTATATTGTGTTTTTTGGTCGTCCGCTTCATAACGAGATACCGCATTACGGATTAATTTAGTTTGTACCGTAAAGTCGTAAATGTTCAATGTATCTTCGGCGCCAGATAATTTTTGATTGCCTTCAACGCCCGGCCCGTTTAAATTCATCATTAAGCCGAATACTACGCTATCGCCTTTTACGTTTTCTAAATCTTTGTTTTGATGTACTACATTGGAACCGTCCATTGCAATAAATTTATCAAAATAACTATCTTTTACGCCTTCATGCCATACTTTTTTAGCCCATACTTTAGGTACTAAATTTGCTGGGATATTAACTTGGTTTCTTTGGTCTGCCATATTTTACCTCTTATAATTCGTCAAAATACTTGCGTACATCGTCCGGCAATGCATCAAGGTTGCCTGTTTGATACGCTTTCAAAATATCTTCTTCGCTTACCTTGTTAGGTGTAGGAACGCCACCGTTTAACGCGCCAGCCTTTGGCAACGTTGCGGCCACTTGTAACGGGTTATTTGTAACGTCGGTATTCGTTGCCCGTTCATTTTGCAGTTCATTCACAAACTTCCTAATTGTTTCAAAATCGGCATCGGTACCTTCTCCAATATCCACGCGGTAGAACGCATCATTGATAGGTTGTGCATCGCGCATTGTCATGCCGTTTAGCTTTTCTAATCCGCGTTGATATAGTTCCCCGAAATTTGGTAATGATTTAATTTCATTTACGAAATTTAGATTTGTTTGTCTTTGTTGATGTACTGCTAACTGTTGATTTGTGATCGTGTATTCTGCGTTAGCTTCAAAACGAATGAAATCGTTGTATTTGTTCACATCTTCAAACATAAGACTTTCTAAATCTTCCGCCGTTAAATTAAAGCGTTTCAATGCTTCACGGCGTACAAAGTCCCGAATATCAGATACTTCATTATCTGGCAATGTAATTGGCCTTTGTTGCGCTTCAAATTGTCTTGCGCGTTCCTCGGCAGCTTTACGTCTTGCGCGTTCCTGTGCAAGTGCCGCTTTTAGATTGTTATCGTTTGTATGGTTTTCTTCGTGTTCCGGTTCTTCTTCATTAGTGTTCGGCGCCGCTGCATCTACTTCCGCATCATTCGCATCACTTTCCGTCGCATCATCTGTAGAGGGTTCATCTGTTGCCGCTTCTAGTGTATCCGTTTCTTCGGTATGATCATCAACGTTCACGCCCGCGTTTTCTAAATCTTCCGGAGCGAAACCAGCATCTTCGATATTAACTAAATCTTTTTCCATATCTAATACTCCTTAACGCCTTTTAACGTCATTGCCGGACGAATAAAGAAATATGGCAGTTTAACGCCGTTGCCGGGCGATAATGTATAAGCAAGCCTTTTAACGCCGTTACTTAGGGCGAAATATAAAAAACGCCCCATTACGGAGCGTTTATTATTGTGTTGATACTTTATATTACATAGTGCCTAAATCGTTCATAGGCGGCATAATTTGTGGTGCATTTGGAATGTTTGGTTATTTACCTTTCAAGGCTAACCGTTCCGCCATGATTTGCTGCGGTGAAATCTGTACGCCCAGCGTTTGTAGGTACATACTCAATGCTTCCGCTGGCATATCATCAAGTGAACCACTTACGCGCAATTCTGGTAACGCTGGTTTTTCTGCCGCTTCTTGCATGCGTTTCTTAACCGTTTCTTTTTCTGGGAAATCCATGAAATCAAGGATAATATCCATAGGAATTTCAACGCCGGATTTCTTAGCTTCCAATAATTGGTAAAGGTTAGCGCGTCTTGCCGTTGCGCTTGCTTGGCTTGTAGTGATTACAATATCAAAATCAAAGGCGGATAGATCATACAGTACTTGCTTAATAGGATTACCGCCCGCATCGCGTTGTGGTTGCCCAAATGCATCGGTTAAAACTTGTTCTTGCATAGGTTGATTTAAACCCGGTGCAATCTGAACAAATTCCTTTTGCCCGTCGTCGCCCATAATGCGCATTGCTTTGGCTTCGTTGTAGAATTGCGGAATTAAGCCCGGTGCGTTTTTCTCACCCCATAATAATTTGACAATTTGGCGTTCTGCTTCTTTTGATTGCTCAAAGATGCCAGCCGTTTGAACAGTCGTTACAGATTGCCGCAAGTCGATTGCCTTGCCACTCATAGCGCCTACGCTACCGGATAGGCTTTCCGGAGTAATACCAGAAATAGCATAAAAGTCATTACTGGATTGTTGTTCAAGGCTCATATTAATGCCGCTATCCATTGCCGGCGTACCGTCTACAAAGGAAACGCCCGGCGGTAGGAATATATTTGCGCCCGGTTTTGTACTATCATTCTTGATAGTTTTCTTTAATTGTTCCGTGAATTGACCTTGCCAGAATTTCACGCCTAATGATTGTTGATTTACAACGTGCATGCGTTGGCTACGGTTTTTGTTTAATTCACGTTGCGCATCTTTAATATCACGCACTACGCCAGCCGGTTCCAGTTCATCATCTACCAATTCGCCGGTATAGTAACAATATTCACGTACTAACGGAAATTTACCATGCTTATAAGGACTTTCGCCTTCTTCCAATAGAACACTATCGGCGAACGTTGCGTATCTGATTTTAGTATCTGGAATACTTGTCGGCTTTTTGCCTGTAGCCATTAATACAACGAATAACGGGTTAGCTTCATCAATTAAACCCTCTTTTGTCATGTATACGTTCTTTTTGCCGTATTCTTTATACCAGTACTGCACTACACGGATTTTATTGTAATTCGTGTTATACCATAACGCTTCGCCGTCTACCGTTTCAATCACGCCGGCTTCCTGTTCGGTTTCGTCATATCGACTTTTTAAAGAATTGATTTCGTCAGCCTTTTCCGGATAAATCTGCTTTAACTTGGCAGCACCTTCCCAGCTATAACGGCCAACGTATTGCGCATCGCTTAAATCGTCCTTCTTACATTCCGGATCTATGAAAGCATCAAACGGAGAAACACGTTCAATTTGAATAGTACCGTCTAGCTTCGTATAGTCGAATTCATACGATACCCAGTAATTGGCTAAACCACAAATAATCTTATCGCGGAAACATTTGCCCTTATTGCGTTGATAGTTCGCACGGTCTAAACAGTATTTTGTAATACCTTTCGCAACGCGGCTTATTCTATCATCTTCTTCGGAACGTGGTAAAAAGTCCGGTTCAGTTTCATTCTGTGATGCATAACCGCATAACAGATTAATAACCGGTCTAATTCTATTAATCGTAATTGCTGGCCGTCCAGCTTCGCGCATGTTCTTTAAATCGCCGTCTTGCCATTGCTTACCTTGCATAAATGCAAAATCTTCGGCAGCAGCCTTGCGCCATTCTGACGTGGCGGCCAATGCATTTTTTACATTTTGTTTTGCTTCGTATATATCAAATGTTGTTTGTTCTATATCCATTATTCCACCATTTCAGAACCGTAAATCATATCGTACATTTGTTCTAATTGCCATTGCGGCATTGCTTTAGCAAATTCCGCCAGTTGTGCATCTGTATATTTAGCCGGAATAATAACGCCTTTTTCTTCGCGTTCGCCATATTCCGATTTAAGAACCTTAAAGGCGTAATCACGCAACGCCCTTTCACTCATACGCCCCATGCGCTTATATCTCCTTCGCTATCATCAACATATTTATAGCCGTCATTAAACGGCTTATCTGGTTTAACTGATTTAACAGGCCGTGCCATACACATATAACGCACCGCATCATACGCATGATCTTCTTGCTTTGTATCTACATCTTCGACTTTGATTTTGTCATACGTTAAAGCCGGTAACGTGCGTATTAAGTGTACGCAATTACTGAATATCTTCAACTTACCTTCTTTTAATCGTTGATGTACTTGCATCAATCCGGCCAATCTATCGTTATCAGCACGCACCCAGTACACGCCCTCAGTTGCGAATATTTCCGCAATCGTTGGGCCGTCATGGCCTGTTCGTTGCCATATAGCGGGGTCTGCCACGCCTTGATAGTCTTTTAAGTGTTCTATCTTTTGTGCTACTTCCCTTGCCGTTTCCTGTGTGCCAGTATCCGGCATGCCCGGCTTGCAACCGTAAAACTCACCAGTAATATATAAAACGTCGTCATAATCAACGGCGGCGGAATAAACTGCATATGGTTTCGTATAACCCCAGTCCATTGCCCGGTATCGTTGCCAATGATGCGGTATTTCAAACGGTGCTATTACATGCTTATCGGTGCGGAATTCTGTAAATACTTGACCTTCAAATATGTTCCAGTCGCCTTCAAGGTATGCTTTTCTTAGCTTTTCCGGTAACGTATTAAGTGCATCTATATAAGACTTAGACAAATGAGGGTTATCGCTTGCCCTTGCTTGGATATATGCAATCTTATCGGCGAACGGCTGCATCTCTTTTGTAAAGTTTCTATCTATGAATAGGTCTTTAACCCACATATGACCTTTACCGCCCGGGTTAGTTGCTGCTATTAATTTAGTATCACTTATACCAGTCCAGCGGAGCCGCATACGTAAGAAATCAAACACATCGCGGCTATTTAAGGTTAACTCATCAATAGCAATAGCAGCGAATTCACTAGATAAATACTTACTTGGCTTGTCTAAGTTACGAAAACAGATAACGCCGCCGCCCAATTCATCATTCAATGTGAATTCATGATTACTTTCTTTATAGCTTCCTAGCCATTCCGGAAACTCCATTTTGATTTTAGATATTTGACGATCATCTAAACTCGGGTAATCTTCACAAAATAACCCAACGCGTATGCCTTTAATTCCTGTTTGAATAAACCAGTCAATTAAAAGCCATATTAAACCCCAACGGAGTATATACGATTTACCACCACCAGCAGCGCCACCATATAGTGTATATATATTTTGCTTTACTGCCCTCAAAAATTCCTTTTGCTTAGGCGTTGGCCGTATTACATCGCGAAACAGATTTGTTTTACTCATCTGTATCACTCAATTCGTTATTATCAATAACCAACTTAACGGCGCTTTCTGTTGTGATTTCCTGTTGTATCTTATCGCGCCAGTCTTTAGATTTGCGATTTTTAAGCCAGAATATAATTGCGGTAGTGTTCCCCTTTAACGCTTCTTTATAAAGTGCATTTTCAACGTTCAAGTCCGCTTCTTCTTTCCCTATTTTTAGGGCATTAGAAATTTTAGTTGACTTCTTACGCCATTCCCAAAGGGTAACAACTGATATTTGCATGTTTTCGGCTATCTGTTCATTTGTTAAGCCATTACGCGCCCAACCTTCAATAAGCAATATCTTTTCTTCTGCTTCCCAATCTGTGTAGGTTGTTTTTGTATATGTTTTTCTATCCGCCATTGTTTCACCCCCTTATTTTAGAATGTTATTGTCTTTTGCTTTCATGCGCCCATGTGATCGCGTGCATATACCGGCAACTTGTTTGGCTGCGTGTTGGCTAGTGCAATATGTTTGACATAAACCGTTATAGTATATTTCATTGGCCGTGCATTGGCCTTTCTTATTGTTAAGACATTTTGATTTTGTACATATGATATTCACTAGCTTTTCACTACCTTCACAAACTTTTTGAAAAATTTTTAATTTCCCTATTGACTACTTGCGAAAACGCAAGTATAATAAAGCCATAAGATACATCACAAAACGCAATTAAACGAAAAGGAGAACTAACAATGCAAATGACTATTCAAGAAATTAAAAACGCGATCAGATACAACGAATTAAACAGTATCGAAACATTACAAGCAGCATATACCGGAATTAAACACAATAACGACGGTATAATTCAAACACTAGGTTATGACGATTTAAGCAACATTGTTATGATGCTTCGTTATATAGCTGAGAAATGCGAATTGCTTCGCCACCGTACTAATTCGATATATGATGCGTTCGCCGCATTTAATCTACGCGAAACAATATTCGATACTGTAGACGAATATCAAAAAGAAATGAATAACAAAATACGCCAAATGTTAGCCGCTAGAAAATAGCGGCTTTTTTAATTACTCAAAACCGAACACGCCGCACTAAAAGATCATTAGAAACTATGAAGGTGATATCTCTTAAAATAAAAAATGTGCATTATGTTCAGTTTTCAATTATTAAATGTTGCCTTTATACAAAAAATGAGATATATCGCCGTGGATATACCTCATATTCTGATATTTTTATTCAATTCGTTTGTATGTTCTATACAATACCGGCAATCTATGAAATCGTACAAGTAGTTTGAAATTAGGAAGTACATATTTAACAAGGATTGTATGGCATGTGTTCGTTGAAAGGAATTTTTGGCGCCGGTACTGTATACAACACGCAAGGGGAACGGCCCAAAGTTCCCCATGTGTTGCATCATCTAATAGGAGAATTAACGTCAACGGCTTTTAAGCATCATATGACAATATAATTATACTATATATGGCGTTTCCGCCTGTTTCCGATATAGTCTGATTTAGTCCGTCTTATACCGATTTAGCCGTATGCATGCACGCATAATATGTATGGTGTAGGTAGTAACCAACTTGTACAAGCCCAGCCGTTTTTAATTCTGCTGCTTGCGACTTTTCTAAATCTGTAAAATACCGCGCATACTTCGCGCTTTTGCCGTCGATATATTCGCGTAACAATAAAATATTTGCTTTCCCTGTGGTGCATGTGTTGATGATATCCGCTGCGGTTTCCCGCTCATCAATCAATGCACCTATTTCTTTGTGTACGGCATCGCGCTTGCTTTCTAATCTGATAATCTGTTGTTCCAGTCCGCCCGGTGTTCCGCCACCTGTTAGGCGTTCTTTTGAATAGTCCACGGCGCCTATGGTTGTAATATCTGATTGTAAATGTTTTAAATCCTCCTTTAGAGAATTGATTTTCATTGTGATCAGTTTAATAGGTTCTAAATATTCTTTTGCTAATTCCCTGTAATCTTTATCCGTCATATTTCCCCCGTATGGTTCATTATCTCATGTTCTTAACTGTTTTCTCTAACATATTCAAATAGTCTTGTAAGTTGGTTTTAATGGCTTCGTTTACGATTTGGATATTATCAGTTGTTACATAGCTAGCAATTAGCATTTTATACATGGTATCTTTTGTTGGAACTAATACCACGATCATACTGCTAATTACAAACGCCACAAATAATGCAATCATTTTGCCTTTGTGTTGGCTTAGCGTTTCCCGTGCGCAATCATCAATAATATACATAACGCCAGTAACAAGCGTTATGAACGCCAGCGTAATAAAAATAAGGTTATTTATCACGTCTAAATTATGCAGTACCTCAATCAAATACAAATACATCGGGTTAATAATAGGCATACACATTTCCCCTTTCGCCTATTTGTATCAAAGGGGCGTTTATATTGCCCCTTATCCACTACATCGCAAATAGCGATACTAACTTAAACAATGCTACAACCAACGAAAAGACCAATGCAGCATCAAATAGAAATTTAATCATGGTTTATTTCCCTGTACTGCCAATACCACCAGCACCGCGCGCCGTTTCTGTTAAGAAATTGACCTCTAACAACTTTAATGCGCCTACTGGTACAAGAATACCCTGTACTAATCTATCGCCCTTTTGTATCAAATATGCATCATCGCTTGTATTGTGTAGTATTGCTTTTATTTCGCCCCTATAGTCCGCATCAATCACCCCGAATGAATTCGGAATAATTAACGGCGTTTTACTCATGCTAGATCGTGGCGCCAGCATCAACATATACCCCTTTGGAATTTCTACCGCTAACCCCAGCGTTACATATTGCGTTTGATGCGGTTCTATAACTACGCCTTCTGGTTGATAAAAATCCATGCCAGCAGCATCTACGCTGCCAACTTTTGGCAATAATACGCCCGGCATGCATCGTTTAACCTTGATAACGTCCGCATTATATCGTTTATATCCAAATATGCGTTTAATCCTGTTTAGTAGTTCCATTTATTGCCCCTCATTTCAATAACGCTTCCAATACTTTATTTTTTCTATCCATAATTCTTATTTCTGCCCTTGGGTTATCTTTATCAATACCGGCTATGCAGCTATTACCATATGAACATATCCATTTATCATCATCTATCACTTTTGCTTTTGTCAGTATGTCGCTGGTTGCCTGTAAAAGTCCGATTAAGTCCGGCCAGCTCCTTTTATTTGGCAAGTAATATTTACATTCAACAACCACAATGCCAGATATATGCAATTTCTTTCCAGCCAGTTGCCACATGCAAGCATCTTCATAATTCTTGTAGGCTTCTGACGGTATTATGATAGGTTTTCCATTTCTGGATATAATCCGTCCGCTATTCTTTTTGGTTGCTGGGCGCCCCTTTAATGTAATATCAATCACGCTCATTTTCTGCCAACCTCACTTTACACGGTTTAACATTATCAATTATTCCCAGCGGCCCAGCGCTCCAACTTGTTTTCCCGTCGCTAAAAAAGAAAACCCTTTCTTCTTTATAATCGGCAAAATATCGCCTTAATTGCCCGTACGGTGTTTCTATATAAATCGGTGTATCAACCGGTAAATTTTCCCATTCCACAATACCCAATAGCGACGCAATAGAATATTTACGGGTATTAGGATTTAATCCCAGCATCTTGCATGGAATTCTTGGGGTATGATCGCGTATCTTAAAATTCCCGCCGTTTTCAATAAATGTAGGATTTACGAAAAACGCGTAAACGCCTTCAATCTTAATATCTCGATAACCTTCGTTATACATTTCTTGTAATAACCATTTTTGCTCATTCTTCATCGTATAATTCCCCTTTTACAATAATTGTCTTTATATATTGCCGCACGTTGTAAATGTACGCTTCAACCGTTCCGTCAAATGCTTTCATCATTGCTTTAGAAAGCGCTTGCCGTAATCGTTTCGTTTTGCCGTCCTTATGATATTTGTATTCAAGCGTAACTAAAAATCTATCTTGCGTTACTTTTGGTTTTAAAATCATGTTTTCAATAACCAACGTTAATGCGCTGGCTAGTTGCTCACATGTGAAAACTCTACCGTTCCCCATATCTACCTTTACACTCATTTATTAATTCCCCTTTGATATTCATAGATAATTTCATTTTTAGGCGCATTTATTAGCATGATAATGCTATGATGTGCTGGCGATTTTGTATGCTCGCCCGTTTCACTTATAAATTTAATGCGCTTAGTTGGTACGTATACGCTTATATTTGTCTTGCTAAATAATTTATGCCTTTGTACCCCCCCCAGTGCATCTATAGGCAGTACCAGTGTACACGGGCGCCCCGTTTCAATACACCGCGCTATAATTTCATCTTTGTTACTATACGGCGGGTTAGTGATTAAGTAATCAAATTCATAATTTTTAGTTAAAAAATCATTGATGCCGTATATAGCTAACGGATCATAATCGCGTGTAACAATTTTTGTAAAATTGCTTTTATCTGTATCGAACGGCAATAAAATTTTATCGCCAGCCTTTGGCGGGAATACATTAAGCATTGTTTTAACGGTTTCTATAGGCGTATACCATTCATCGCTTTTAGTGCCTTTTATTAATGCTTGTTTCATCGCTTACACCTTTCAAGATATACCGGTTTTCATTTTATTTCTTTCCTTAACCCTAGCGCGGCCAATGCTGCATCTGCGGTTTTCCTACTGTATATGCAAGAACCTAGCGCAAGCCAGTTTTCTATATACGTCATTTTTACCTCCCTAACATTTACCCATACGCCGTTTGATGCGGTTATTACTATCTTTTACATACCCAAACACATCACCCCGGATATCACGGCTTTCTATTTCTTTTTTTCTGTTGCTACTGTATTTGATGTAGGCTGCGCATGTACTATGGCAGCCTAACACCATATACTCACAACCCTTACATGGTGATTTCATAGCGCACCTATTCAAACGGGTTTATAGTTTCAAGCACCACAAAAGATGTATTATTGTACCCGTGGCGGTTTTCCCATTTGCGAAATACATCGGTTAATTCGTTTTGTAATTCGTCTATATGTTCTTGTTTTACCTCTAAAAGATAATCTTCCGACCATTCCGCAATTTCATCATCAAGATCATAATCCACAATATTTTCAATAACACGTTCTGCATCAACAGTAGGAACATAATAATATGGGTTTCCAACTCTAATTTTTGGTACTTCGTCGGCTGGATAAGTATCCTTAAAGTCCTTAATCGCATCTTCAATGCTTTTATGCGGATACCCTACATACTCATCAATACACCAACACCATTCATTCTCGTTTTTTACTAGCATTTTAACCTCCTATTAGAACGGAACGTTTTCATCGTTCTTATTATCTGCGAAACTATCGAAATTGCTACCAGCTTCCGCATCATTTAAAGCGGATACGCCTACAAAACTTGCAATTACTTCCGTAACGTACCGTTTTTGGCCGTCTTGCGTTTCATAGCTTCTTGTTTGAATTCTGCCCTCTACAAATAGGCGGTTTCCTTTTCGGTAGTTGCCTACCGCTTCGCCCAACTTGCCCCATGCAACGCAATTTACAAACGCCGTTTGCTCTTTCGTTTCGTTTGTAGCGCTATCAATGTATGTATTACTAGCTGCAACTGTGAAAGTGGCAACCGCTCGGCCAGATTTCGTATAACGCACTTCCGGATCACGTGCAAGATTTCCTAATAACTGAACACTATTCATATAATTCCCTTTCTATTTTCTAATTCTATAGGGTAAATTTGCTCAATTTGCCCCTTTTACTATTCCGCCCTTATGATTTATCATTGACGGCTTAAAACTTCCATACAACGCATTTAAACGGTTTTTTGCGGTGTAAACAATTCATCTAGCGAAAAATTTGTTTGTAATTTATCGTTGATAAACTTTTTAATAGCTAACATTTCCGTTAATCTGAAATCAAATTCTCCTCGTTCGTGTTTCTTATAGGTTTCACGTCCTACGCCAACCATTACAGCCATATCTTTTTGTGTATATC